>Ga0210044_10000815_pt1 | contig 47308 bp, 45 predicted proteins | sample CryGey13umfilter_2_FD_183959 | JGI IMG/M metagenome (GOLD analysis project Ga0210044, IMG submission 183959) | Groundwater microbial communities from aquifer in Utah, USA - Crystal Geyser 4/9/14 3 um filter (SPAdes) (version 2) | ecosystem: Environmental > Aquatic > Deep subsurface >...
AAACTCCATGGATACCTCCACAGGATCATCCCTGGAGACAATATCAGTTTTCTTAAAAATTATATTATTTAAAAAAGCGGACATTTCTATTTTGCAGAAAAGCGGACATTTCTATTTGGTATTGACAGGGGATATTTTATCTTTCATATTTTATATTTCATCAGCCGATCTTGATAAGCTTTAATAATCTCAGTTCCATGATCATAGACATGAAAACGGATCATTCCATCTCTTATTACTTCAACGGTCCTGTGTCTTCTCATATAAAGTAGCTGTAAATGTTTAATTATATATTCGAATACGCAAGTTAGATTTGTTGTTCCTGGATTTTTTTTAATATTTGCTGATTTTTTATTATCAAATGCGTTTGGCAAATAATTTTTCACCCAAATATTTTTATTAATAAATAATTCGTAGGTATTCTCTAAATCATGAATAGGCACCATCTGCGCCACTTCATGAGCGGTATATATATTTCTTTCACATTCCGGAACCGACAAATTATTTGTGTCTATAAACATATTAAGACAAAATTTACCTTTTAGATCAATATCGTTTGGGTGTCTTCTTTTTCCTGTTATTTCAGTAATCAGAGTAGTTATTAATCTGGTCCACCACAATAATCCCTGCGAGGTCACAATCAGTATATCTATATCATCTTCCTTATCAGCGTTATCAACGGCTAAAGATCCCGTCACTCCAACCATTTTGATTGTTTTTACATGACGAAGATTTTTTAATAAATTTTTTAAAATTGTTATTTTTTCTTCAGAATATATTTTTCTTCTTTTTCTTATTGGGATTAACTGATTCCTGCCTTTTAAGAAATAAAACCCCTCTTTCCTCTCTATTTCTTTATGAGATTCCAACAAGCTGATAAATTTATTTTCGTTCAATAAGTACTTATTCTCACGCTTTTTCAAATCGATTTCTATCAAATATCTCTGTATCTCTTCATAAGTCAACGGATAATCAAAAATATCAGCATAAATTACTGTTTTTAATATCGCTTTATATATCAAGGACATAGAAGAATAATTAATCCGCCTCCGCGAAATTCCACCCCGATTATATCGGGGTCGGATGTAGAGATATTTTTTTGCTTCGGCGGATTTACGTTCCGACGAAGCGCATTATCAGATTCCATGGAGATATGTCCATGGAGCTTCAATTTGCAGAAGTAATTCCAAAACTAGAGTATACCTGTTTGAAACCTTCGTCAGCTGTTTTTAAAGCAGATTCAGGACTTACCCCTTGGCTTAATGAATTAACCGCATTTTTTAGATATGTAATCATTCTTGAATCTATACCCGTGTCACCATCATACGTGCGAGAAACCAAGTAGAAAGACTTCATAGTAGGAGCAGCTGCAATAAGAGGAGCGAGATAATGATTATCTGAAAGTTTATCAGCAAGATCTTTCCTTGAATACGGTTCTCCAAATAGTTGTCTCACTTTCATTTGTTCGGAATATAGTTTTATCATTACCTCCTTACTTGATAGATATTTCAAAAATTCCCAAGCTGCCTTTTTGTTTTTACTAGTTTTGGCGACACCTTCAACCCAGTATGTAGCCCAATTTATCGGAGGACATGAAGAGGTGTTACAAGGTAACTGCGGAACTTGTGCAGTTTTGAAATTCAATTGAATATTGCTATTTTTGGCTATCTCTTGGATCGTAAATGTCTGCCAACTGGGTGCCAGTATCATCGCCACCTTACCGGTAGCAAAAGCAATAATTGAATTATCTATCGTCTCATTCCAGGTATAATTTGGAGTGCCAGGCTCGGCAAACTTATGATAGAAAGTCAAGACTTCCACGCTACAGGAAGTAATTTTTTCGTCTAAACAACTAAAAAGTGATTTATTTAGTTTGGTACCGTTTTGAAGAAACATAAGACCTAAAATATCACTGAAATGGTCAATATTGTCAGTTGTACCAAGAGCAATGGCTGAAGTTATCAACTTATTATTTTCTATAACAGTAAGTTTATTCTGGAAAGCGACATTTTGCACATCAATCCAAGTTGAAGGCACTTGAACGTTCGCACTTTTCAGAATATCTTCATTATAAAACAGAAGGAGTCCGTCAATTTCCAAAGGAATACCATAATAATTACCGCCCATTTTTAGATCTGAACTGGCAACAGGATAAAAGGTGTTTTCAAATTCTTCATCTGAATATATATCTTTAGGCATGGCATCAAGCTGGTTTACAATCATCGGGACCCAAGAATTATGAAATCTGAAGATATCTGGCCCTTCACTGCGATCAATGGCCGCCTGCAGCCTCTCTCTATACTGGACCGTACTTTGTTTCGCATATTTAATTTCCACGTTTGGATGAATCCTCTGATAATCATCAACCACTCCTTTCATTATCTGATCATCTTCCCAAAGACCCCAATAATTTAACACCACCTTCGTTTTATTGTCTTTTGGGGAATTATTATTCTGTCTGTTTTTTATAAAATTAAAAACAAAATATCCTAATAATATTAACAGTAAGAATATGATTACTGCTACTATATATATGATTATTTTCTTCTGTTTGTTTTCTTCAAACGGCGAAGAAGAATTAGGCGCTGCATCATAAGGTGACGCGTTTACTGAGCCTTCTTGACTGTAACCGGAATTACTATCATTTGAAGTTGAATTTGAGGAAGAACCTTCTGAAAAAGGCGGTTGTATTCCTTGATATTGTCCATCTGCTTCCTGATGATTTTCTGGTCTAGTTGCCTCTCCATAGACAGACTGTTCCCCATGCGAATAAATCTCGCCTGAAGCTTGGCTGCTGTCTTTATCGGCTTGATTTTCTTTCTTTGGTAAATTGTCCATCTTATGCTATGATATCTGCTATAAAAAGCAATGGTCAAGAAAAAAGAAGTAATTAACGGTAAAGAGATTATAAACGAGCGAAAATTGTCTTTTTTCCCTCTCCTTCTCTACTTTTTATTAGGCAGCATTATTGCTCTCTTTATCTTGGTTATTATTAGTATACTAAAGTACGAGCATAAATATAATAATAGAATTTATCCTGGGGTAACAATCGATGGTTGGGAGGTGGGAGGAAAAAATCCGGAGGAAGTAAAAGCATATTTTGAGAATAAAAGTGAACCCTTAAAGAAAATCAATTTCACACTCTATTTTGAAGATAATATCGCTACCATATCTGGAACTGATCTTGGTTTATCTTTTGACGGGAAATTATCAGCAATCCAGGCTTATTCAATTGGACGCTCAGGCCATTTATTCTCCGATGTATATCAGAAACTCACCGCGCTTAAAAAAGGGCTTAATCTAAACAGCGTACTTAATATAAAGACAGAAAATATCGACGACGCTTTAATATCTCTTTCTGGAAATATTAATATAACTCCTCAGGATGCGCTATTTCAGTTTGAAAATGGTAAGGTATTGATATTCAAACCATCTACAAACGGCCGTAGGTTAAATAAAGAAGCTACCAAAAATAAGATTCTGTCATATATTTACGAATTGAAAAAAACCACACCCGTCACCGTTAAAGGTATATTGATTCCTCTGGAAGTTGACATTGTCTATCCAAAATACTCTACCGATAATTCCAATAATTATGGAATTCGCGAATTACTTGCCTCCGGTAATTCAAAATTCGCCGGTTCCATACCTGGCCGCATTCATAACATTGAATTGGCTGCTTCAAGAATCCACGGCCATCTTGTACCACCCGGAGGAATATTTTCTTTTAATGATGCTTTAGGTGATGTTTCCGCTTCAACCGGTTTTCAACCCGCTTACATCATTAAAGACGGACGGACCGTGCTGGGTGATGGTGGCGGTGTTTGCCAGGTGTCTACCACTCTGTTTAGAGCGATATTAAACAGTGGACTTAAAGTAGTAGAACGCCATCCTCATTCCTATCGAGTCAGTTACTACGAACAAAATTCAGGTCCAGGCTTAGACGCAACGGTATATTATCCTGGTTATGATTTAAAATTTGAAAATGATACTGCAAATTATCTTTTAATACAATCAAGATTTGACAAAACTGATTATTCATTGATTTTCGAAATTTTCGGCACTAAAGACGGACGAAAAGTAGAAATAACCAAACCCGTCATCTTATCTCAAATATCTGCTCCACCTGATCTTTACCAAGACGATCCTACTCTACCAAAAGGGGTAGTAAAACAGGTTGATTGGAGGGCCGCAGGAGCCAAAGTAAGTCTCAGTTATAAGGTGACAAAAGATGATAAAACACTTTCCGAAAATACTTTTTACTCTAACTTCCAACCATGGCAAGCAGTGTTTTTAAGGGGTACTAAAGAATAGTATTGAAAAACTATTAATAGCAATGTAACTTTTTTAATTTTATTCTTATGACTAATCTCGTTATTAACGCGATATTTTTTTCAAAACCTTATGAATAAAATTATCACTTTGGAAGAAATAACTCAATTGTCATCATCCCTGAAAAAAAACAAAAAATCAATTGTTCTGGTTGGCGGTTGTTTCGATATTGTACATATCGGGCATATAGAATTCCTGATGAAAGCCAAAAAATTTGGAAATATCCTATGCGTGTTATTAGAGCACGATAAAAAAGTAAGATTATTAAAGGGTGGAAATCGCCCGTTTAATAACCAGAAAGAGAGAGCCCAATTTCTATCTGCAATATCTTTTATCGATTATATTATTCCATTGCCTTTCCTAAAATCAGATAGTGATTATGACCAATTGATATTTTCTTTAAAACCAGATGTTATTGCTGTAACCACCGATGATCCGTTTCTGGAAAAGAAAAAAGAGCAAGCTAATCATATTGGAGGAAAAATCAAAAAAATTCCCCTTATTAAAACACGTTCTACTTCAAAGATAGCCAACTTATTGGGAATAGATTAATGCATTTATGATAATTTTAAGTATCGAATCTTCATGTGATGAAACTGCTGCTTCCGTAATTGAAGATGGGGTAAAAATTATTTCAAGCGCTATAGCCTCTTCCAAAGACATTCATGCTATATCAGGGGGTATTATTCCTGAGGTTGCAGCTCGGGAGCAACTTAAATGCATTTTACCCGTGATTGAGAAAGCGGTAAAACATATGCAAAAATTCACTGATAATAATCTCCTGTCTTTTTTTTCCAACATCGACGCAATTGCTGTTACCATCGGACCAGGACTTATCGGTGCCCTGCTTATCGGTATAGAGACAGCAAAGACTATTTCTTACATTACAAAAATACCGATTATTCCAGTTAATCATATTCTGGCTCATCTTTATGCAAATTGGCTTGAGAAAGAGACATTGCCTACGTTCCCGGCGGTTGGTTTGATCGTTTCCGGAGGACACACAGAAATTTATCTGTTAAAAAATCATTATGAATTTGTATGGCTTGGAGGAACAAGGGATGATGCGGCTGGAGAAACATTTGATAAGACCGCCAGGCTCCTTGGACTTCCTTATCCAGGAGGCCCGGCAATATCAGCTGAAGCGGAAAAGTTTAAAAATCAAAATTCAAAGATCAAAATTACACTGCCGCGGCCGATGATTGATAGCGGAAATCTGGAATTTTCTTTTTCGGGACTGAAAACTGCCAGCATGAAGGAGATTAATAAATTGAAAACAATGAAACAGTTAAACAATGAAACAATCGTAAATCTTGCTTATGAAATCCAGGAATCAATCACTGACGTACTCGTTGAAAAAACATTACTGGCTGCAAAAATGCATAAAGTCAAATCCATTATCTTGGGAGGAGGAGTTGCCGCTAATCACAGGTTAACAACCAAGTTCAAATTGAAAATTGAAAATAGTAAATCAAAAATTGATTTTCGTGTTCCTTCACCTTCCCTTTGCACAGATAACGCAAGTTATATTGGGAGTTATGCCTATTTCCATAATAAACCATTAAAGTGGCATCAAATACAGGCTGAACCGAATCTCGAAGTTGAAGTATAAAATCTTCCCCGTTATAATAAACCAATTATTTATAATAAATATAAATAATAGTTAGTTAGTTAGTTAGTTAGAAATATTTGTAAATAAAACTTTATTCTGATAAACGAGTAACGAAGTAACTAACTTATCAACTGACCATTTCTATGGACAAAGTATACAAACATCAAGAAGTCGAGAAAAAATGGTATAGTTTTTGGGAAAAAAAAGGATATTTTACTCCTAAAATTAACCCTTCCAAAAAACCGTTTACCATAATACTCCCCCCTCCCAATGCTAATGCGGATCTGCATCTGGGTCATGCCATGTATGTGATTGAAGACATCATGATCCGCTATCACAGAATGCTTGGCTCCTCTACTCTTTGGCTTCCTGGAACAGATCATGCCGGTTTTGAAACACAGTATGTTTTTGAAAAACATCTTACCAAAGAGGGTAAAAGCCGTTTTGATTACAATCGGGAAGAACTCTATAAAATGATCTGGGATTTTGTCCAGAATAACCGCGGTAACATGGAAAACCAACTAAGACGTCTGGGATTTTCCCTTGATTGGACCAAACAGGTTTTTACGCTGGATGAAAAGGTTATAAAAATCGTCTATAAAACTTTCAAAAAACTTCATAATGACGGTCTTTTATACAGAAGCAAAAGACTGGTAAACTACTGCACGAAATGCGGAACTGGATTTTCCGATTTGGAAGTAAAATACGTGGAAAGAATAGATCCTTTGTATTATTTAAAATACGGCCCCTTCATTCTGGCTACCACAAGGCCTGAGACTAAATTCGGCGATACCGCAGTTGCAGTACACCCTTCTGATAAAAGATATAAAAAGTATGTTGGAAAAGAATTTGAAGTTAAGGGACTATTGGGAGATTTTAAATTATCTGTTATTGCAGATGAAGCTGTAGACCCGAAATTCGGAACAGGAGTGGTAAAAGTTACACCGGCCCATGATGTGACAGATTTCGAAATGGGACTCCGGCATAAATTACCCATGAAACAAGTGATCGGCTACAACGGAAGACTTACTGATCTGACAGGTCCTTATCATGGCATGAAAGTCATGGCAGCAAGAATAAAAGTTGCAGAGGATCTTAAGGCGAAAGGATTAATCGATCACATTAATGAAAAATATACCCACAACGTAGGCACATGTTATAAATGCGGAAACGTAATTGAACCCCTTCCTCTTCCTCAATGGTATGTCAGGGTAAAACCATTAACTGATCCGGCAATTAAAGCCATCAGGGAAAAGAGTATCGTTTTTACACCCAAACGATTTGAAAAAACTGCCATCCAATGGCTATCAAATTTCCATGATTGGAACATCAGCCGTCAGATCGTCTGGGGAATAAGAATTCCTGCGTGGCAGTGTATAGACTGCGGAATAGAAAGTGATTGGATCGTCACCGAAGGGAACACACCTTCCTCGTGTCCTAAATGCAAAGGTAAAAATCTTATACAGGATCCTGACACTTTTGATACATGGTTTTCTTCTGGACAATGGCCTTTCGCTACTCTTCAGGTAAACAGTATGAAGAATTATGAGTATTTCTACCCCACGAGCGTCATGGAAACAGGCTATGACATATTACCCTGGTGGGTGTGCCGGATGATCATGCTGGGATTGTACGTTACAAACAAAGTCCCATTCAGAAGAGTGGTTTTGCATGGTCTTGTCCGCGATTCGAAGGGTCAAAAAATGAGCAAGTCCAAAGGGAACGTAATAAATCCCCTGATTATGGCAGATACTTACAGCGCAGACGCTTTAAGAATGGCTCTTATTTTTGGAAGTGCATTAGGCAATGATTTGCCTATGTCTGAAGATAAAATACGGGCGATGAGGAATTTTACAAACAAACTGTGGAATATGGCGAGATTTATAAAAATGAATTCTGAATTTATCGGAAAAAATAACGCGGAATCCATTACTTTTAGCCAGTCATCCAGCAGAAGTAAACTGCATCCGGACAATAAAAATATATTAGACAAAACAGACGAATTGATCAAATCAGTAACATCTGATTTTGAAAAGTACAATTTTTCAAGAGCCGCAGACCTTCTTTATGAATTCATTTGGCATGAATTAGCGGATAAATACATAGAATCTTCAAAGGAAAGACTGCACAATAATGATAAGGAAACATTATCTGTACTTATTTATGTATTCATACAAAGTCTTACTCTTCTGCATCCCTTTATGCCGTTTATAACAGAGGAAATTAAAACCCAAATAGATCCTGAGAACAAGATGCCACTTATAATAACCCTCTGGCCTGAGGCATAACTCAACAATTCTGTATATGATATAATCTGGGAAATAATATAAGCTCATCGACTTATGACTGGTATTTTTAAGGATTTTACTCACCTCTATGAACTGCAAAAAACACTCCGTTTTGAACTTATCCCAGTAGGTCGAACCAAAGAACTCTTGGAGAAAAACCATGTTTTTGAAAAAGATGAAAAAATCGCTGAAAACTATAAAGATGTCAAAAAGTATTTCGACAGACTCCACAAAGAATTTATCAAAGATGCTTTTTCGCATACAAACTTACCAGAAAATCTTCTAGAAGGTTATGAACAAAAATACTTTTCTCATAAACTAAATCCATCCAGAGCAAGTAGAATAGATCTGGAAAAAATTGCCAAAAGACTCAGAACTATTCTCTTAAAAAGCTTTAACACTGAAGCTGATCAGTGGAAAAATCGATATTTAAAAAATATTGAGCAAACATTAAAAAACAAAAATGAAAAACAGCAAAAAAAAGAATTAGAAAAGAAACTGAAAAAAATCAAAGAGGGAACAAAAGGGATTGAACTGTTTTTCAAAGTAGAAGTTTTTGATTTTCTCAAATATAAATATCCAGAAGCCCAGATTAATGGAAAAAGCATTTTTGATCCATTTAATAAATTCGGCTGTTATTTTAAAAAATTTCATGAAACAAGAATAAATTTTTATAAAGACGATGGCACTTCTACCGCTATTCCTACAAGAATCATCAATGATAACTTAAGCATATTCCTGGAGAATAAGAAAATATTTGAGTCAAAATATTCGAAAAAACATAAATCAGTTTTTGCGAAAAATGAACTTAGAATTTTTGTTTTATTCTATTTCAACAACTGTTTCAGTCAAAAACAGATTGATGGTTACAATAATACCATTGCACTGATAAATTCGAATGTTAACCAACTGCGTCAAAACAATCCTGAGGTTAGCAAAAAAGACCTTCCTTTTTTCAAAAGACTTTTCAAACAAATTTTAAGCCAACCTAGTAAACAAGAAATCGAACAGGATAGTTTCATCGAAATTTTTCAGGATGAAGATGTTTTTCCAACTATGCAAAAATTTATTAACGAAAACAAAATATGCATTCCAAAGGCAAAGTCGATTTTCAAGAAATTTATTTCTAGCCAAAAAGTAAAATCAGATGAATATAATATCAGCCAAATTTATGTAGCAAAACGGTTTATTAATACTATCTCAAATAAATGGTTTTCCAATTGGAATACGATAAGAAACCTGTTAATCCCAAAAGATAAAAAAAATATACCAGATTTTATTTCAGTAACATCCTTAAAAGCTGCGTTACAAAAGACTCAAAATATTGTAGAGGTTAATGATCTATTTAGGAAAGAATATCGGGATATTCTAGAAGAGGGATCTGACTTCTATCAAATATTTCTTAAAATCTGGGAAAAAGAGTTTGAAAAAGCGACAGATATCTATCTAAATGAGACAAAGGAAATAGAAAAAATGATAACAGAAGATAAAAAATACCTTCCCAATAAGAAAGGGAGGCTTAAGTCTGGAAAAAAAGGAAGCATCCAAAAAGAAAAGTTTCTTGATTATACACAATCTGTTTTTGATATCTATCTGATGATGAAATATTTTTCTTTGGAAAAGGGAAAAGAAAGAGTCTGGAATCCTGAGGCACTGGATGAGGACGCTATTGGTGGTTTCTATGAAAAGTTCAAAGAATATTATGAAAATATCAATACTTGGAAATATTTTAATGTTTTTAGGAATTATTTGACTAAAAAACCATATAACTCCGAAAAGATTAAGTTGAATTTTGAGTGCAGTTCATTACTAAGCGGCTGGTCAAAAAACTATGATAGTTATGGTGCTTTAATATTTGAAAAGAATGAAAAATATTATCTAGGAATTATTAACGGAACAAAATTCACTAAGGATGAAATAGAACAACTTTATTTAGATATCAGAAATAATAATATAAGCCTAAGATTAGTCTATAATTATCAAAAACCAGATTTTAAGAACTTTCCCAAACTGTTTATTCGCTCAAGTGGATCAAACTTCGCCCCAGCCGTAAAAAAATATAACTTACCAATAGACTCAGTGTTAAATATTTACGATAAGGGCTTGTTCAAGACTTCAAATAAAAGCAGTCAAAACTATCATGAATCTCTGAAAAAGATAATAGACTACTTTAAATTAGGCATAAGTCAGCATGAATCTTACAAAGGCTTTAGTTTTAAATGGCAGGAGACTAGTGAATACGATAATATCTCCGATTTTTACAAAGATGCTACACGGTCATGCTATAAAGTCACCTGGGAGAATATAAATTTTAGCAAGCTATATGAACTAATAGAAAGTGGAAGACTTTATCTATTTCAGATATATAACAAAGACTTTGAACTTGATGAGAATATCGCTCCTAAGGGTTATAACTTTAAAGATAAGAATGGTAGAAGAAATTTACACTCAATTTACTGGAAGGCACTATTTAGTAATACAAACTTTAAAAAAACTATATTAAAACTGAATGGTGGAGCGGAACTATTTTATCGGAAACTAACTAAAAACTTGACTAAAGATCCTATTATTACAGTTAAAAATCAAATAAAAATAATAAAGAAAAATAATAATATATTTCATAAGAAACGTTTTACTCAAAACAAAATCTATTTCCATTGTCCTGTTTCAATTAATTTTACTGAAAATGATTGGAAAATAAATACAAAAATCTGTAACACAATAAGAAATAACTCTAAAGTTAAGATCATTGGAATTGATAGAGGAGAAAAAAATTTAGCATATTATTCTGTGATTGATCATCAAGGTAATATCCTTGAAACTGATTCTTTCAATGAAGTCCAGGAACGGGAAGACAGAGAACCAACAGATTATCAGAAAAAACTGGATCAGATTCAAAAAGAGAGAGATTGGCAAAGAAAATCCTGGCAGGAAATATCCTCCATAAAAGAGATGAAAAAGGGGTATATTTCCCAAGTTGTACATCAAATCTGCAAATTAATAAGAAAATATGAAGCGATTGTTGTGTTTGAGGATCTCAATATAGGTTTTAAACGTGGCCGCTTCGCTATTGAAAAACAGATATACCAAAATCTCGAATTAGCTCTTGCAAAAAAATTAAATTACATGGTATTTAAAGATGCAAAAGAGGAAGAAACAGGCCACTTTTTGCAGGCATACCAGCTCACCCCACCAGTAATTAATTTCCAGGATATCGGCAAACAGTGCGGAATCATATTCTATGTACCTGCAAGTTATACCTCTGCTATTTGCCCTGCTTGCGGTTTTCGCAAAAACATCTCCACTTTTGTAGAAAAAATTGAAAAAAATATCGATCTTATCAATAAATTTAATATCGTTTATGATCCAGACAAAGACAGATTCTGTTTCCGCTACAAAAGAAGTGATTTTATCAAATCAGAAAAAGAGAAAGAGGATGATTCGAAGGTGAAACTATATAGTAACACTAAATTACCAGATGACTTTACCTTTTATTCAAATGTAGAAAGATTCAAGTATATAAGAGATCAAAATAATCGTGGTGGGAAAGTAGAACTTAAATACCCTAATGATTCTTTGAAAAAATTATTTCATGAAAATGGAATAAATTTCCAAAATTTTTCAAATATTTCACAGTTAATTAAAACTAGAAATTTTGAAAATGAAAATTTTTATAAGCCTTTTATATATATAATTTCTTTAATTCTCCAATTAAGAAATACAACCATTGAAATAAATCAAAATGAGAATAATGAAAAATACAGAGATTTTATTTCCTGCCCTCATTGCTATTTTCATTCTGAGAACAATTTAATAACTCTTACTAAAAGATATAAGGGTAAAAAACCATTTGAGTTCAATGGAGATGCAAACGGCGCTTATAATATTGCCAGAAAAGGAATCCTGATTTTACAGAAAATTAATAAAGCGAAGAGGCTTGAAGAAATTGAGTATGGAGGATTAACCGTCACCCAACAGGAATATGATAAATACCTCGCCCTTGTTTCCTCCAAAAAAGCATAATTTGCTCTTGCATGATACACTATAGGGCATGGACTCAGCCATACCTATATCTGCGATAAACGATTTCATTTTCTGCCCTCTTTCCCTCTATTACCATAGTATTTATAGTTCCTTTGACACCACTGTCTATCATGACAAAGCCCAAACAAGAGGAAAAATCGCCCACGAAACTATCGATTCTGCTATTTATACTACTTCCAGCCGCATTCTCCAGGGACTATCGGTCTATAGCAGCCGGCTTGGTATAAAAGGCAAAATTGATATCTATAACCTGGAAAATGAATTTCTTATTGAGCGGAAATACCACATCAGGACAATATTTGACGGTCACCGGTATCAATTATACGCACAGATGTATTGTCTTTTTGAAGCAAATTTACCGGTTAGGAAAATGTTTTTACACTCATTGAAGGATAACAAACGCTACGAGGTCGAATTACCAGACCAAAATCAGCAAAAAAAGTTCGAGGATATTATCACTAGTATACACAATTTTATGATTGACTCCGTAAAATTGCATCCAAATCCGGCTAAATGCACAAATTGTATTTATCACCAGTTATGTAATTCAAATACCTATGTTAACACTACCTGATTTCAGGGAAAAACATATTCTCTATGTGCAGGCAGAATATAGATCAGACAATCTTCTTCAGTTGACGAATGACAACATACGTTTCGTACGTGACGGAGAGGCCATAGATCAGATGTCCTGCCATACAGTATTGGCAGTATTTATTGTCGGGGAGATGAGCATCACAACTGCTTTACTGAAAAAACTTACTTCATATGGTATCTCCGTATTTTTCCTGAATCATAATCTGCGTACCCTTGCGGCCGTCATGGCTGAGTCTGAGGGAAATTATCTTCTTAGGCAGAAGCAGTATACTACGAAAGATGATTTATACATTTCGTCAGCTATCATAAAAAATAAAATCAGAAACCAGCAATTACTGCTGGAAAAATATAAGAAACCATATGATCATCAGATACTTGACAATGCGTTAAATATGCTCGCTAAAATAAAAGATAAACAACAGTTGCTGGGTGTTGAGGGAATCGTGAGTAAAACATATTTTGGAGCTATGTTTCAAAAACTAAACTGGCTTCGTCGAGCTCCTCAGACAAGGGAAGATATCATTAATCTCCTCCTGGATATAGGATATACTTATCTTTTTAACTTATGTGATTCACTATTGCGGTTATTCGGATTTGATACATATAAAGGGTATTATCATCAGCTTTTCTTTCAAAGAAAATCTCTGGCTTGCGATATCATGGAACCATTAAGGCCGCTTATCGATCGGCAGCTTCTGAAAAGCTATCATTTGGGACAGATAAAAGAAAAAGATTTTCTTTTTCGAAACGGAAGATTTGAATTTAAGAAGGGATTTGTTACCAGTAAAAAATATAGCTCTGTTTTCTTGGAGGCAATCGACCAGAACAAAGAAGAAATATATCTATATATACTTGCCTTTTATCGGTATATCATGAATAAAAAGAAATATCCTTTCCCTGAATTTCAAATATAATTATATGTTGATAGTTTCTTACGATTTCACTAATAATAAAACCAGAAGTAAATTTGCCAAATTCCTGAAGAAATACGGCCGCAGGATGCAATATTCAGTCTTTTCCGTACATAATAGCCCAAGGGTACTTAGAAATATTCTCACGGAGATAGAAGCAAAGTATAAAAAATTATTTACAAAAACTGACAGCATAGTAATTTTTCCCGTGTGTGAAGGATGTAGAGGAAAAACCATCCGCTACGGTAGCGCTCATCATGATATCGAAAATGTGGTATACTTCGGGTAGCACTTTGACATGAATGATTATAAAAGCAGAAGTGAAACTGTTAATATTTGAGAAAACTTAAGTCTTTATGAGCCTGTTTCTTGCTATTTTACGCCTAAAGTCCCCGATTCAGCTTTTGCTGCGGGTTGCATCTTTAGATTGCTGTGACAAGCAACAGGCTCTCAAATACAGATAGTACATTTCTACTTTTGTAGATTATAAAGAGCCACATCATATCCATTTAACTCAAATACAGATAGTACATTTCTACTTTTGTAGATAACCTTTTAATAACAGCTTCATGATCTCAAATACAGATAGTACATTTCTACTTTTGTAGATAGAAGAAATGTTTTAAAGGAAGATGTAAACTCAAATACAGATAGTACATTTCTACTTTTGTAGATATGATTATTATTCAGTATATCATCTTCCTCAAATACAGATAGTACATTTCTACTTTTGTAGATGATAATATCCGATAGATGCCGCATGACTCAAATACAGATAGTACATTTCTACTTTTGTAGATACATAAATAAAGCATACTACAATTTCCTCAAATACAGATAGTACATTTCTACTTTTGTAGATTGATGATTTTGAATATGAGGATGTATCTCAAATACAGATAGTACATTTCTACTTTTGTAGATAATAGTGTCTACACTTTGTGTGAATGCTCAAATACAGATAGTACATTTCTACTTTTGTAGATATACGACCTATTATTCCAAGCGTTTCACTCAAATACAGATAGTACATTTCTACTTTTGTAGATAGTTTGAGCCACCGACTCTTGGTGAACTCAAATACAGATAGTACATTTCTACTTTTGTAGATCTTTTACTTTTCAATAGCACTAAAAACTCAAATACAGATAGTACATTTCTACTTTTGTAGATTTGCCGCCAGAGGATTAACAGTAAGCTCAAATACAGATAGTACATTTCTACTTTTGTAGATTTGCTAATTCTCTTTTTTCATCAGATCTCAAATACAGATAGTACATTTCTACTTTTGTAGATTTAATTGGTCTTTTCTCCTCTCTCCTGCTCAAATACAGATAGTACATTTCTACTTTTGTAGATTAGTTTTAGGAGTCATAAATAGGTGGCTCAAATACAGATAGTACATTTCTACTTTTGTAGATGATCCATCTTCTAGTAAGATTTTAGGCTCAAATACAGATAGTACATTTCTACTTTTGTAGATTCTATGCTCTATTGAAAATACCTGAATTATGGAAGAACTATATCCCCCTTACATTGTCCTTCAACTGCCTCACTATCATATTCGTAGAGATATATATTATTTTCACCATTCCCTGATTCATCTTTATTAGACATTTCCACTTTCCGTAAAAAAGGATAATTATCCGTTTTCTGAGTGTCGAGTTTATTTTCTGTTAAGACATAATCTATCCTTCCTTCTCGGATAAATTTCTCTCCCTCGCAACTTGTCATGTTCCCCTGAAAAAATTTATCCGCCTGATTACTTTTATTTTCATTATCATATGTATATACCGATTGGCCAAAATAAACTTTATTTCTGGCAAACAAAGAAATAATTAAACTCGTATCCTGTCTGGCTAAAACAGCTTTGCTTTCATCGGTGACACTATCAAAAGATTTTATAACGTTTATCAGTTTTTTTGAAGGGTATACAAACTTTCGGGCATAAATAAAATCATTGATTTGGCTGGATATATTTACAGGATAAACCGACAAAGTAGTAATAAAATAGGTGAACAAAGAAAAACAGACAAATTTACTACCGAATGTTTTTTTTATATTTAACAAAAATAAAACAGCGAGAATTGACAGCGGCAATTGAATCACCATGGATAAAAATCTGATATTGGCAAAGGTAGGAATTTTGATAGGCAAGTTGGAAAACGCAATAATTTTTGAAAATGGAATCATTATCAGGTCTATGATTATCCAAAGAATAAGGATATTGAAATTAGATAATTTTGTTTTATCTTTTATTATTATTTTGACAGAAAAAAAACCAATAAGACCCATTGGCAATATCGGACCGATTGACAACATGTATTCTTTCAACGAAATATAATAGAAAAGTGATTCTTGCGCCTTCATAAGAGTCCATGGGAATATATTTCCGGTGGTGTAGTAAATATAATAAAGTGATGGAACTGTTAAGATTACAAATAATAAATAAAATTTTATTGATAAGGATATTTCCTTAAGTACTTTTAGTAGATCACCTTTTTTGAGCAAAATAATAAAGAAAATTGTCAACAAATAAAATCCAAATATAAAATAAACCATTCCTAAGCTTGGTGGGTGGGATATTCCAATAATGTTTCCAGTTAAGATACATAAAAGTAGCAGCTTCCGGCTACCTGATTTTGTTAATTTTAATAACAACAGCAGCATCAGTACCATACCCGTATGCCCTAAAAGGAAATGGGGAATAAATGTCACTCTTCTTATAGGATCAACTTCTGTCCACCAGGACAAATACGATGAAATGTTTATTCCCTTTTCCTGAAAAGATATTTGGGGGAAGCTGGCTGATGAGATAAATAATACATAAGCAAGCAACCTTTTAATTTTCGAATCTAAGAAATGGGCAATAAAATAATAACTTGTTAATAGGAAAAGAATTCCCAATAGTATTCTTGCCAGAAAATATATATTAAAAGGTGAAAAGCCGAACAACGATCCAATCCTGCCTAAAAAGAGATAAAAAATATGAATGAAACCTGCGGACTGATTTTCACTGGTAAACTGGTCGATCGTCGTAAATCTGCCTAATATGCCCTGTCTGATAAAACTTATGTAATACGGATAATCGCTTACGCTATTATGAAGAAATGAATATACGGAATCCGGAGGAGTATTATAGTAAAATCTAAGCGTCGGATATATACTTAAAAGAATGAACAGTAAGGTCAGTATAGTTACGATTGTTTCTTCCTGAATCAGGATTTTTGTGACTTCCCGAACATTTTTCATAACTATTCCATGAGTTTAATGATACAACATGCAGAAGGTCATTAATGATTAAGTGATTGTAATAAGTATAGGAGAAATACGAAATAAGAGGAAGAATATGTTTTATGTTTCTTTGATTGTAATCTTCTCAATTTTTATTTCTTTTGTGGGCTTTGACTGCTCTCCAAGACCATTATCGACTGTCTGCGTCTCCGCAATTTTATCAATAACTTCTATACCTTTTACTACTTGTCCGAATATTACATAATTTTTTGGCAGATCTGTATCTTTATGCATTATAAAAAATTGACTGCCGTTTGTATTAGGTCCGCTGTTTGCCATGGCTATTATTCCCCTTTTATAATCTCTGGTGATTTTTTCATCAGCAAAGCGATAACCCGGACCTCCCGTTCCGTCTCCTTTTGGATCTCCACCCTGGATCATGAAATCTTTGATGATCCTGTGGAAAATAGTATTATCATAAAATCCTTGTTTTGAGAGGAAAATAAAGTTATTCACGGTCACAGGTGTTTCTTTGGAGAATAACTCAATTTGTATTTCACCTAAACTGGTAATAATATCGGCTGTATACTTCCTGTTTATATCTATCTCCATTTTAGGTGGTGACGTATAACTTCCGGTTGGAATATTTGAAGAATCAGTAACATCTCTTTTCATCGTATCTTTTACAAGATTATCTTGTGTTTTTTGAGAAAATAATAATACCGTACCAATAATTACCCCAAAAAGAATAATAATATACACTATGAAGTCTTTAAGATGGGGCTTTACCTGTTCCGTCATCGTCATATGGGATAATTTAAAGGAACTTTGTTATTTTAGCGTCGTTACGGATTTTGGCAAACCATTCATTGAATAAATCTGAAACTTTCTGTTGTTTAAGTATATCAGTTACTTCACTGCGTAAAGCTGCCGGATCCGTCGCGTCTTTGGATAAAGAGCTGTTGCTCTCAAGATAATCATCTATTTCTTTGCTGGAAATGCTGGCGTCTTTATCAAACATCTTATTAATGGATATCTGTATTTCTAATTGTTTTCTAAAGTCATCTTTAGTCATGCCTTGAGATTTTAGTGCATCGTCTAGGGATACTTTTCCGTTTAATTGCTTTTCTATTTCCTCAATTTTTTTATCTATTTCCGGTGAGGTTACAAAAATACCTTTCTGTCTGGTTGCGCCTAGAATAAGTCTTTCATTAATAATTGCATCTAAGACCTGACCACCGAATTTCTTTTCCAACTCACTGTTTAACTGCCATTTGGATATAGGCTGTCCATTTACTGTTGCGGCTATAAAATTACCTTTAAATTTCCATAATAACACTATAACAACAAGCAAAAGAACTAAAATAATATTTTTGACAGTTAAAAATGAAGAAAGTGGAAAACCTTTCGTTGAGGAAATGTTATTTTCTTTTAAATTTTCTCTGTATTTAGCTTCTTTAACAGAACTGGTTATTTTGCTTTTCCTGACCATAAGATTATTTAATATACTATACTCTATGATTTTCTGCAATATTCAAAAATCTATAAACATTGAAAAATAATCTAAAGTCGTTTAGACTCATAATTGATATGCCTTAAATTAAATTAATATAAGGAGGAGGTGAAGAAGGCTTTGAGAAAAAATAAAAACATCACCAATGTTTATTTCTGGATATCATTTTTTTTAGTAAATTTAATTACACTTTATATTGCTTATTTACTCGTACCTTCGTTTATAGTTTTAGGCAATGCAAACCTTACCGACTGGACAGCTGTATTATTAAATAGTTTCCTTATCTCAACTATATACTACTTGGTGTTACGACTGGCAAAATATCTTAATATAAATACGTCAAAAAATAGCTCATGGATCCTTACGGGCTTGATAACCAATATTCTAAGTATTTGGTTTGTATCTAAAGGTGCGGTTTTAACAGGATTGGGTATATCGTCATATTTGATTGCTTTAATCTTAGGTATAATTATTACTTCATTGCAATACCTAATCTGTAAACGATTGTTCGTCAAATAAACATAATTACTACAATGTACGAAATCGTATAAAAAGAAGATAAATAGGAAATTATTAATTTTTAAACAGATGGGGACGTGGATATTTTCTTTTTTACTATGTCAGCGACTTTTGACCCTTCTATTCTACCTTTGAGTTTTGACATTACCATTCCAATTAGTCTTCCAATGTTTGACCTGTTAGAACTCACTAACAATACCTCGTCAATAATACTTTCAAGTTCTCCGTCGGACATCTCCTCTGGCAAATAATTTCCGATAATCTCCAATTGTTTTGACTCATCATCCACCAGATCATTTCTGCCGGCTTTCTTAAACAAATCTACAGCTTCTTTTCTCTTTTTCGTCTCTTTCCTTAATAAGGAAATTACTTCCTCGTCTGTGATTTCTTTCTTTTTAGCAATTTCTGCATATTTTATCTCTGACATGACGAATCTTAAAACCTTCACTGCTACAACGTTCCCCTTCTTCAAATTCTCATTAACTGCTTTTTGAATTGCGTCTTTTATCATAAATGTTTTATATATTTTTGATAATCTTTTTTTCTAATGAATACCTAATAACCCATTTGGCGTAAATATGACTTGATAAATTATATATAACAAAAATAAACCAAGACTGACCGATAAAACAATAATTAATTTTATATAAGTACTTAGATTATTCATAATATTGAATAATAATTGTCAAGCATATCATTTTATCTTAACAAAAGAAAGAATTTCCCGTTGGAAAAACTTAATCTCGCTACTATAAATTATTGATCCTCGTTTGGTAAATTTCAGGTAACTACTCCAACTGTTATCGATCTTATAATGATGAGTTTCAAAACCCAAATTACGAATATCCTGTAATATATCTAAAAAAAATAAATTACCGGAGATTTCAAAACATGGGAATATAATCACGACGCGTCCGTCGGGATCTAATATTTTGGAAAATTGAGTAAATGCCTTTAAATACAATCGGCTTAGGTTTGATATTGTCTCTTTTACTTCATTTATGCCAGGTTTATGAGAAAGCGGTGGTCCCAGATAAGGCTCTGTAATTATTGCCCCGATTCTTGCCTCCTTAATGGATGAATATAAATTACTTACATCTGCCTGAATAAGATTCATATCATATATTTCTCTTTTCAATTCCTGGAATTGACCAAACAACCAATTAAGATTGTTCTTTGTGTCTGCTATGGCTTTCGCGCTGATATCCGATCCTATTATGTGCTTATATCCTAATACTACTGCTTCCTGCAACAAAGTTCCGCTTCCGCAGAATGGATCAAGAAGGATATCACCTCTATCTACTTGAGCAATGTTTATCATCATCCTTGCCAGTTTCGGAGGTATAATTCCTGATTTTTTATCTCGATAAGGCCTGCCAACATCTCTTAAACTAAAATCGGAAAATTCCTGGACGCGAAGTGATTTGCCAAATAATAATTTTTCTTTGCTGACTAGTATCACCAACTCCATACCTTTGTTTATCAATTGATTTTTTTCGACAGACACGCTGGAAAGAAATCTATTTTTTATTTTTACAAAACCTGCATGAATTCCTTTTTCTCTCAAGTTATCCTTAATCTGAATGTTAAGAGTTTTCAGTTGAGAAGTAATTTTTGATAAATATAGATTATCTCCCCCCACGTCATAAATACTTATACCAAAATGCGCTTTACCTTCTATCGATGGTAAATATTTTTTTATTAAGTTGGAAGCAGATAATATTTTCTCGAATTCAGAATAATCATCTGAAAATCCAATTTCGTCCATGATTTCCCCAATTTTTACTGTACCTCCGAATATTTTAATTAGCTCAGATATTTGATTTTTCTCTCCTAATTCAAATATACCGGCTTCACGAGATACTAAGCAGATTTTATAAGGAATTGTGCGATTATCAAAGACGGAGATTAATTCAAGAACAGACAGATCAGGATTTCTTCCTAAAATAAAAAAATACCGTTTCATAATTTACTTCTTTTCTACTCGATTGTTTCCTCCTCATCAGCAACGAAATCCTCATTACCACCGCTACTTGAGTCTGATTGCGGGTTTTTTTGAGATGTCTGTGTTTCCGGTGAAACAAACTCAAACGAAGCAGCTATTTTATTATATACATCTTGCCAGTACGGAGCGTCTTTTAGGTTTGTTTCAATCTGATATAAATACCCATTTCTGATAACGGTATTAGTCAACTTTTGAGAACCCATACTGCTAATGGTTTTTTTTGAAGGTATACCGCCTAGATTACTATCAATTGCTTTATCAATCTTCATCTTAATCATCCAATCATTCAAATCAAGAAATTGTGTGTCTTTTACCCAAATAATGATATTTCCCGGATGATCTTCTGAGGTAAATTCCAAATGTGCATAATTTTCCTTATCCTCGTCGTGAGGATTTATCTTTAAATTTTTTGGATAGTTGACTTTAAATTCGGACTGGTCAACCCAAGTATTCATTTCCACTTCTACCTGCTCGCTTGTTGGTTGAATATCGGGTATGGGCGAAACAACTTTCTGAAATAAATAACCTCTAATGTAAATAGAGTATATTAATCCTAGAGCAATTAATAAAATGACAAGAATAGTCACGACTGTTTTTTTCCCCATGATCTCTAGTATATCAATATAGCTTGATTATTACTACATTTAATCCTAAAATGATAATGTGAAATATTTTACTCATCTATTATTTATTCTTATTATTATTACTCTTTGGTTAATTCACCCTGTTAAAATCTTAGCGGCTAAAAAATTTATTCCGAAAACGCCTTCTCAAAATACAAAAACAAACACTGTTAGATCCTCAGTTTCCATCCCTTCAAAAGTAAAATACAGACCTAACAAGAGAGGAATTTTGCTTTTATTTACAAATTTTAATAATCTGGATTCAGTTTCTTATTCTTTCACCTATACCAGTAATGGCCTGTCACAAGGAGCAGGCGGTGTTATCAGGAAGGACAATAATCCTACTTCAGAGAGGGAACTTCTTTTTGGCACCTGTTCAAGCGGTGTATGTACTTATCATCAAAATATCCGCAGTGCCACTCTTCTCCTCACGGCCAAATACGATAATGGTAAAACATCTACAAAAAGATATAGGATAAAAAGCTATCTTTAGTCCGGAAGATTATAGTCAAAGAACTGAAATTATTCTTTGTTGATGGTCAATTAATTGTTTCAACAAATATAAATAAAATGTAAATTAGAAGTAGTATCAATCCTTCTTTTCTGGAAATATCATTCTTTGAGCGGCTGAAGAGGTAAAACGAAGCAAGCCCTATAAACATAAAAGCTAACGTTCTCACAAAATGATCAGAGAGCAGAATCGGCCCCTTATGAAAAATAGTCAATATTCCAAACATCAATGTATCGGCGGCAGCTGATCCGACATAGTCTCCTAAAGCAATTTCTTTTTTGCCAAGTGAAACTGCACGGATTGCAAGTGATAATTCAGGTAAATTTGTACCAACAGATAAAACTAAAAGACTGATAAGATAAGGCGACATGTCTATAATTTCTGAAAAAACAATGGTTTTGTCTACGATTATCTTGCTGGCTACAAACACAATCAGTACTCCAATCAGAATTTTTATAGAATCTACTAAAATATGAGTTTTCCCATCAACTATCCTATCTCTGATTTTTTCCAACAGGCCTTTCTTTTTCTCTATGCTGTAGAAAAGAATAAAATAAAGGAGAATCAAGAAAACACCTTCCCAATAACTGACCTTATTATCGATAATTAAAAAAACCGGGGCAATAATTACCAGAAGCGAAAGCAGTAATTTTTTACTGTTCAGTTGATGTGACAGGATTATGCCGTTTCCTAATATGGCTAATATCGGTATTACTAAAACAAAAAGCACCAACGACGCCCCAATTAAATTACCCACAAAAATAGCCGGATCATTGTCTACCAAAGCATTCACGCCGACCATTGCTTCGGGAATTGACGTCAATATACCTAAAACGAAAAAAGACGTAGCAAATGAAGAAATATTCAGCTTATGTGATAAATCCTCAACTGAGACTACTATCAATCCCGCGCCTATCCAAACAGCCACAAATGAAATTAAATATAAAAATATATCAAATAAAACCATAACCAAAGCTTAACGTTTCTATTTTTTTATTTCAATACTACAATCAAAATTGTGGATTATTATCATGAAAAGACTTTAATCCTGAAAAGATATATATGTTATTTACTGACAATAAATTGGGCTACTTTCTCCCAAAATATTTTTACCCCATCAGTCTTTAATTCATCTTGCACGTCACGTTTTAATTTCTCTTCCGGTGAAAAATTTATCATAGAATTTAATATCCCTTTATCCTGTAGAAACGAAATAATATTTGAAGATTCCTGGGGATCATCCGATAGTTCTAAAGCTCTCCAATTTCTTGCTTTTAGATTAAGAGCGTCAATAGCGATATTATTCCCTTCGGCAAAGTTATTGGCAAGTCTCCATATATATTCTGTTTCTTGTAAGGATGGAATTAAATTATGACGTCTTAGAAAGTTCAAATTATCATATTCCTGCCTGCCTACCGGTCTTGAAAAAAGAAGTATCACGCCTCCTCTTTGTCTTGGATAAAACAAAGCTTTGAATGCCTACTCACTGGGTTTTGTAATCTCTAAAGAAATCAGATTATTTGAATATATTCTTTCGTATTCATCTACTGTATCCCTGTCCGTGGCACAAGCAGACAATTTTACATTATTTTTATCTTTGATTCTTTCTAAAAAAGGTCTTGTATATGATCTGGATTTTGATACTACTTGAAAAATATACTTATAGGACTGATTACTTAGAATATCAATTAATCTTTCCAAATAATCAGTCCCCACTGCGGCTCCTGAAACTGGTACGGCAATATTGATTGTCAACTTACTGTAAGGCATGAGCGTTTTTTGACGGGTATTAAATTCTTTATCTAATAATAATTGTCCTAATTTAGGACTTAACGGATAGGCTACCACTTCAATACGAGTCTTATTCTCCCCTAAAGACCCGCCATATTTCATTAATTCAATTTTCGTCTCTTTACTGGGTACAAATATTATATCTGCTCCGGAAACGTACCACAGATGCTGAGGACTGTCATCCGTAACCTGAACTATGGTATAGATGTTGATATTTTTTTCTCTTTTAAGCTTTTCTTTCACCTCAACCAGCTGATGAGCAAGACCGAAATGAGTTGACACAACGAGAATTGTTCTGGGGAGTTCAATCCTTTGATCAAGGATGGAAATAATTTTATTGTATATATTTTCAGACATGGATTTTAAATAGTTTCTGTAAAGGTAGGTAAATACATCCTCCAATATTCCTTTTTGCGTCATTTCCATGAGACCACGGAGCATCGGATGAACGCTGGTTATTCTATGTATAAAACTTATCGATTTGTCATCTGATCCCAACAAAACAGGAATAACATTTGAGGGCAATCCGTGATATAAAGCATCAGTCACGCGTAGATGACCAAGTCCTGCTGGTGCATATGTAAAAATCACCACTAAAGATTTATCACCTAACACTTGTGATGTTTCAACCATAAATTCAGTCTAGTGAAAATATTCAAGTTAATCAATGATAATTAATGATCAGAAAAATATGTTATTGATTAATCCCTTAATATTCTTTGGAACATTTGTCTTTTAAAATAAGCTGGGGATTATTTGAAGAGGAAGTGATTTATTAGTAGATTTTCCTATATTTCTCAATGGTATTTACAATTCTCTTCCTGTTTTTGATATCTTTCTTGGTCATCAAACATACACCCAACTCCCATAATAAATCGTTCATCTTACCGGGGTTTGAACAATGGTGGAGGAAGTAATTTTGATCATGTTCAATATGGGTCGTATTATCCTCTAAAAGACCGTCGCTTAAACCTTTCTTTTGTAACCACTTTCGGTAATAAAAATCGAAATCATTATAGAGTACTTCTAAAAAAACAAGATAATTTTCCTTACCTTTTTCGGATCTATTTTCCACGACTCCAGACAGAATATCTAAAACATTTTTTTCTGCTTCTGTATATTTCTTTTGTGACAGAAGCCCGAAAATTTGAATCAGAAATTTATTGTTCAATGGTAAGAACATATTCAGTATAAAGAGTATTGTAGGGCCCTAGTAGTCATTTGTCAAATTATGTTATATATTGATTTATAACATATTCTATGTTATATTTACATTATGCTTTGTCTTTTAAGGTATTCCTCGTCCTAAAGGCAAATATAAGAATAAACGTGTGTAAATTATTATGAACGGTTAATGGTAATTTAATTTTTATTGAGCATTATATATTAATACCTTAGAACATATTATTCTATCTAATGATTAGGCATACTTAAATTTACGTTTACATATTTTTTACATTTACGATTTGTTGTTGTTGTTTCAGTAATTATATATTATATCATGTGTAATTTAGAATTAACAGTTCGTATCAATTAAACTATGAAAAAGATCTTGGATTTTTTAATCAATCTCGGCTTATCAACAGCTGAAGCAAAAATTTATACTAGACTAACGGAGCTTGGTCAATCTTCAATGACTGAATTGGCTCATTCACTTCAAATGAATCGGGTCACTACACATTTCAACGTCCAAAACCTTATAGACAAAGGACTAATTACTCATGTAAAACAGGGTAGATCAAGAGAACTTACCGCACAATCACCCGATTCTCTCCAGTATCTTATAGAACAAAAAGATAATCATGTTAAAAGATTAAAAGAGGAGTTTATCAATACCATTCCTTTGATGAAAAAGACTATGCCTTTAATAAACAAGCCAGAAAGGCATTTCGACGTCAAATTTTTTCAGGGCAAAAATGGTGTCAAAGCTATTTATAGGGAAGTATTAAAATCAACCGAATTGAGATCGTATGTGAATATAAGCAATATCTTTGAAGTTTTTCCTGAAAACCCTCAACTTTTTCCTGAAGCGGTAAGCAGGAAACATTTAAAAATGTGGGAAATTATTGAAGATTCGCTGATATCAAGAAATTATGTAAAGACTGTCGACCCAAAAAGATATTCATATAAATTTTTTCCTTCTGACTGGAATATAAGTGTTTTCGATTATATGATTTTTGACGGAAAAATAGCAATGATTGCCGGTAAACAGGAACTGAAAGGTATTCTAATAGTCAATGATGATATGTATAAAAATGCGAAAGCGCTATTTGAAATGTTGTGGCGTCTGCTTCCTACTATCAAATAGATTTTTAATATAATACGGACCAATACATAATATTCTCTTTTATCGGACGGAATTTTATTTTAAACTGGTACAAGCTCTCTATTTCAGATCCCCCTAAATTAATAAACTTGATATCACTCTTGAGAAGTAAATAAAACGTATCAAACATAAGAAAATCAACAATATGATTCGATTGATTCCGTAGTGATATTAGAGCATATAATGAAGCAAGTTCTTTATTTTGTATTTCTGATAAATGAAATGCAACATACGTTCTATCTATTTTAATTATTTTCTCTATCGTGGACTCACTATTTAATTTATTCAAAACTATATTATAGAAATCATAAGGATTTGAAATATTAAGTGATCTGCTTTTTATTTCCTCTTGAAAGAAACTGATCAATACTTTTTTTGCTTCCTTCTTATGATCGTATATTGAGCCTTCTTTTAAAGTTTCATCTTTTTTCAGTTGTTCATAGTACCTATATGATCTGTTTAATTGTCTGGTTTTCCCTAATTTCTTTGCTATATCTATGGTATGGGCAATATCAAGTATCTGTTCAGGATAAGTATCGTCTTCCGAAGGACAACTGGAATGCCAAGGAAAATTTGAAGTATTTTTGAATCCTTTATTACGTAGATATTCATACTGTTCCTTGAATATTTTCTTAACGTAAATGGGAAGCTTGTGTTCCTTATGATAATTTTTGGATAATTTATCAATTACATCTAGAATGGACTTACCCATTGGTCGTATCCAGTAAAAAACATTCAGATCGGGTTTTTCAATTTTTGGAAAAACACATACAGCGGATAAATTTCCCCCATCAAAGTACTTATACCCGAGATTATTTTCCCCTATCCCATACATACCTTGAATTACATATGTCCATGAATTACCATAGGTATAAGGTTCTTTGTGGAAAAATTTATTAAACAAAGCATAATCCCTGACGGTAATGGGAGTAATACACGGATTCTCTTTAGCTATCTTTGATATGATTTTATTTGCTTGAACTAAATTATTCATAAAAAGAGAGTTCTTTCGATTGTTACTCTTCAATATAATTAGACATATTTACATATTAAGTATGTATTAAAAACATCATATCATCTACTCACATATTTTGTGAAGGGAAAATATTTTGTATTATTTCTGAAACTTACTCCTTATCAATAAAATCAGTATTGCCTACTACATTATATATCTATAAAATATCATATATCTAACAACAATACAGCTTACACATTATAACATTTTCATTGATGTTTTCAATTAAATAAGGTGAAAACGCTTATCATTTATAATTCTATCCATCATAAAAACACAGAAAAAATTGCCCGAGCAATCGGCAAAGTATTAAAAGCAAAAATATCTAAACCTGATAAAGTGGATATTCCCTCTCTTAAAAAATATGACCTTTTAGGATTCGGATCAGGGATATATTTCTCCATTCACCATGAAAGTCTGTTCCAATTGATAGACAAGCTACCTAAAGTAAAAAATAAAAAAGCTTTTATTTTTACCTCCAGCGGTTCCTGGCAGATAAAATATCTGAACGATTTCAATGCTCCCCTTGTCCAAAAGCTGGAGAATAAGGGATATGATATCATCGGTACTTTTTGCTGCAGAGGTTATGATACTGTGGGACCCTTGAAACATATTGGGGGACTTAACAAAGGGCGACCGAATAAAGAGGACATAAGAAAAGCAGAGAATTTTGCGGAAAATATAAAAATGGTTATGAAGGCTCTTCTGATCGGATAAATTCTTTATGAACAACGCTATAACAGTACAAAAGTACATAATAAACGGTAAAGAATACTCCTCTTATGATGATATTCCGGATGAGTATAAGGCTTATCTAAAGTCTGCGACTCCTCAGATTCAGAAAGAAGGTTATGTAACTATATCCAATTCTCAAAATCTCTCTACAATATCACATAAATTGATTTATTTTGCTTTATCTCTGGTAAGTCTTGCCCAAGGTGAAGCTATAAATTCTTTATCCAGGGTATTTGGACTGACATCTGTGAATCCGTTTGTCTTCAGGCTAACAAATATTATTATTGGACTTATCAGTACTAAATTGGCAGAGATCGGCTACCAGAAAGCAGTCAAAAATCAAATTAAATTGTCCCAAACCATAGGTAAATTACAATCTCAGGTATACATCTCAACAATAAGCAGTGGCTATGCCTTTATGTTGAATATAGCGGTATTTTTAATTCTATATTATTTTAAAGCATGAAAACCAGATCATTAGGCGATTAATAACATCACTATAAAATATCTGTTATAATAAATTTGTGACGAAAGATACAAACCCTAAGAACCGGCCAGAAGAACAGGCTGAAGACCTGAATACTTTTTCATTTAAGCAAAGTCAACCTTCAGCAAAAGTAGACAGTCAAAAAAACAGTCTATTTCTTCATCATAAATATTTCCTGTTAATGTTCATCATTATTATAGGTATTGGTATTTTTACTTCAAAATATTATCAGGTCTTTAAAAAGGAATCTATCGATCTGGCCAATCCTACAGGAATGCAACCAACTCCGACATTACACATCGAACCAAGTGTGATATATAATCCGCCTTTAGAACTTTCCCTCGCACATAATGAATTTGGCTTCGACATATTTCATAAACTCATAAATACAAAAGATGATACGCAAAATATCTTTATCTCTCCATCCAGTATCGCTTTAGCTCTGTCTATGGTATATAACGGCGCAGACAACAAAACCAAAGATGCCATGACTCAAACCCTACATTTCTCAAAAATGGATCTCGAAAAAATAAACACGTCCGGAAGTGAATTAATCAAACATTTGACATCTCTCAATCCGGATATAGAAGTGTCAATTGCCAACTCGATATGGATGAGAGAAGAAATTACATTTAATCCTCAATTCTTAGAAACAAATAAAAAGTATTATGAAGCCCAAGTACAAGCAATTGATTTTTCTTCTCCAAACGCGGCAAATATCATAAATTCCTGGGTAAGCACAAATACCAGAAGTAAAATACCAAGTATCGTATCTTCACCCATAGATAAAGATGTTGTCATGTATCTCATAAATGCCATCTATTTCAAAGGAATTTGGACTTATGAGTTTGACACGAAGCTGACGAAAGAAAAATCATTTACTCTCCCTGATCTGACAAAGATTAATCATCCTTCGATGACGCAGGAGAGAAAAGATTATTTTTATTTGGAAAATGACGATTTTCAAGGAATATATTTACCATATGGTAAAGAGAAAAATCTAGGCATGTATGTGTTTCTACCTAAAGACAATATATCCCAACTGGAAAATAAACTTAGCCTTGATAACTGGAACAACTGGGTAAATAATTTTAAAGAAAAAGAGGGTACTCTTATCCTGCCAAAATTTAAAATCGAATACGACAAAGAACTAAAAGATACCTTGTCTTCTTTAGGCATGGGTGTAGCTTTCAGTGACAATGCTGACTTCAGCAAAATGAGAAGTGAAAATGATATAAAAATCAGCAAGGTAAAACATAAAACATACATAAATCTGGATGAAAAAGGTACTGAGGCCACAGCTGTTACCAGCGTGGAGATGGTATTTACCACCTCTTTGCCGAATGAAAAAGATACTTTTTATATGGAAGTAAACAAGCCTTTCTTTTTTGCCATAACAGATCGTGAAAGCAAGGAAATCCTCTTTATGGGTGTTGTCAACAATCCTCAAGAATAATAATCCTGCGTTGAATGGATAAAAATAACTTATCTCTTACGGCCGTTCGAGCTCTAAAAAAGTAAATTTATATTTACTATCTTCCCTATCTTTCCTGGAAACAACTTTCTTAAAATCAGAGTAATCCGGAAAATAAGTATCAGCTTCATAATTCCCTTTTACAACAGTCAGGTATAATTTGTCGGCAAGTGTAATAGCCTGTTCGTATATTTTTCCGCCGCCTATTATAAAAATCTCCTGACTGTCCTTTGCACCAGCCGTTCTTATTGCAATATCTAAAGAATAACAGATAATACACCCTTTTGCCCGGAAAAGTTTATCTCTGGTAACCACGATATTAGTTCTATCAGGAAGGGGTCTGCCTAAAGACTCATAAGTTTTCCTACCCATAACTACAGGATGACCTGAGGTTATTTTCCTGAAATGCTTCATATCTTGGGGAATGTGCCAAAGTAGTTTATTATTCTTACCAATGGCTCTATTTTCGGCTATGGCTGCAATAATACTTATCTTGGTTCTTTGCATCTAGAAACCTCCAACCACCGTAATCTCGCCTTTTATAGGCGGATGGGGATCATATCCTAAGAGTGTAAAATCCTCAAATTTGAAATCGTCAATTTTTTTGGCCTTTGGATTAAGCTTCATTTTGGGGAAAGGTTTAGGGATTCTTTTGATCTGTTCCCTCATCTGGTCAAAATGATTTTCATAGATATGTACATCCCCGAATGTATGCACGAAGTCTCCGGGCTTGTATCCTGTAACTTGTGCAAGCATCAAAGTCAAAAGTGAATAACTGGCGATGTTAAAAGGTACTCCCAGGAAAAAATCTGCACTGCGTTGGTATAAAAGAAGCGACAATTTGTCTCCTGTAATATTTATATGAAACATCGTATGACATGGAGCAATTACCATAGAGGCGTCATGAGATCCTGACATCTCGTAAATGCAACCTGCATTCCATGCTGATATTACATAATGCTTTTTTTGAGGATATTTTTTAATTTTTTCAATTGCCCACCCCAACTGATCCACCGTTTTAATTCTAGCGGGCTTGTCCGCTGAAGCTTCAGCGTAGGCGGGCCATTTTCTCCACTGCACTCCATATACAGGCCCCAACTCCCCCCATTTTTCCAAAAACTTCGGATCTTTTTGAATTCTTTCAATAAAATCTTCATATGTCATCTTTTTGACCTTACCGGAATTTACAGCCCATTCATATTTTTTATATGCCCACTCATCCCATATATGCACATTGTTATCAACTAAATATTTGATATTTGATGAACCTGATAGAAACCAAATCAACTCATGAATAATACCTCTGGAAAAAACTTTCTTTGTCGTAAGAAGCGGAAAACCCTTTGATAGATCGAATCTAATTTGTCTACCGAAGACACTTTTCAACTTTACTCCTGTCGAATGACTTATTTTCCATGTTCCATTCTTCATTATGTCTTTTGCCAGATTCAAATATTGATATTCCGGATGAGAGGTGAATGTTTTTTTCATAACATAAAATAATTTTATAAAGTTAAGATATTATTTTAGATGAGTTCTTACTATTAGTAAAGTCATCTGTCGTTTTGAATTCTCGAATTTTGAATCAAATTATCAGAATAAGCTTGGCAACTCCCGGGGTTTTAAAGGGTTGTTAATTGTATGTTAATTTACCATATTCTTATTCTTTTGCTGCGTCTTTTTATATTCGAGAAATTTCTCTGCTGGCGATAAACCACCAAGGATTTTGTGAGGGAAAAGATTCCAGGCATCATTTACAGTTTCAAGAATTTTATCCAGACTCGGCATCTTTTGGCCGGTATCAAACATAGAGATAATATCAGTTAAAGCCTCCTTGCCATCTTCGTGGAAAATACATTCCTGAATATCCTGCAAAGTATAATCGCTCTTTGATTTTTCAAGTATTACTACAAGCTCCTTTTCAACTTCCGCTCTCTGTTTGGCTATTTCATATGGCTGGAACCGCATCTGCTTTAAAATTCTGCGGTATACAGGACTTTCCGTTAATCTACTCCAAAAAAGCTGCAAACTTTTATTTACCGATGGTTTCATTTCGTCAATGTATTGTACTCTAGTATCCCCCTTATCATATAATTCAATAAGCAATTCTATTTCTTTTGCAAGATTTAGGTATTGCTTCTGTGCTTCTGCTTGTACAACTTTTTGTTTCTCAGTTAAACTCCTGGTTTTTGGGTACAGAAAAGGCTCTGCGCGAGCAGAAAGAGATATAAATAACCAATCCGCACTTTTACGGATCGCCTCACGGACGGATCCGTTAGGATGCTGAATGACTTTTAAAGAAAAATTTTTCAGTGTGTCGAAATATTCGTCTCCCAAAACCAAAAAGAATAAACTAAGTCCTGACGCAAAAGCTGCCTTATTTTCATCTTTCTTAATCTGATCAAATTTGGGAAGGAATTCAAGTGCGATAGGAGCACACTTTTTAAATACCTTTGTTTCTTTATTCCACAAAGCTTCAATTCTCTTTTTCGTGCTTCTTATCTCTTCAGGAATACCTCTTGTCAAGGTAGTCAGCGACATCCTGATCTCTGTCTCCATTTCTTTTTCAGTCATAGTTTACTTACTTGCAGAAAAGCTTTGCTTTTCCTTTCCCCCTCCACAATCGCAATTTCCTCCGACGTGAGGCTGTAGAGTTTATAAATTTCAGCATTTAATCTTTTATCTATTCTTCCGATTTCAGTTTGAATCTCAAGCCATTCATTAGAATTAACAGATAAATTTGCGAGTTGCTTATTTAAATTAAGCATAGATTGAGCAAGATCTACAATACGATCATGTATTGCTTTATCTGCTGGCTTAGAAAAATTAATAATTTTAATGGGAAGTTGAGCAACTTGTCTTGCTTGAATCTCAGAAAACACCTTTTTTGTGGATTTTAAGAAATTTAAAAAGTAATAATTTAGCAATGATGAATTAAACAGAGCAAGACAGTATTTCAGATTGTATTCAATCCCTTCTTTCAGATTCATCACCACTAGAGTGTTTAAGGCATAAAACTGTTTCCCATCATAGGTAGCAATCAATCTATCACCGACTCTTCTGAAAAAAAGTTTCTCTCTCGATAAAAATATATCTTGTCTCTTGCAGCTGTGAATAGCATCGATATCATAATTCAAATATTTACCAGACCAACATAAAAAGTAACGAGTAATATCTCGCCCGTCTAAAACCGGTTTATAATTAGCATTTAATTTTTTATCAAAAAGATACTTGGACCGATCGTGTTTAAGTGCAATTGCTTGATTAATTGTAAGAAAATTTCCTAGAGGTTCTGCTGCCTCCTCAATTTTTTGTTTTAAAATCATGTTCTTCTGTCCTGCACGAATATTAAAAGTTTTTTGCTTGGATTCATAAAATATTCTCTGATTTATCTTCTTTCTACTTAATATCTCGTACTTCTCATTGACATAACTTATTATCACTTTGTTATTGTTTCTTTCTCTTTCGGATTTAGTTTTTTGGACGATAATAATAATGTTTTCTACTACAGCATCCTTGAATGGTAAATCTTGAAAAGTAACAATATTACTTATAATGCAGTAATTCAAGATCGTCTCCCGTAATTGCCTATAATAGTCCTGTGTTAGAAGTGTATTAGGAATAATAAAGCCAAGAATTCCATTCTCTTTCAGTAGATCTATTCCAAGCCTAATAAAAAAACCAAAGGTATTGAGTCGTCCCATTGATGATTGATATTTATCCAATAGATATTTTTTTAAATCATTGTCTTGTTTTGCATCCATCGATAACTGAATATATGGTGGATTACCAACAATTGCACCAAAACCTCCTTGTTTAAATACATCAGGAAATTCTTCCTGCCAGTTAAATGGTTTTTTATCTCTATAGTTTTTTCCGAAATATTTTTTCGATTCTTCATCTGAACCAGAAATTAATGAGTTACCATTTTTAATATTTTTATCCAGCGGTGGTAATCTCATCCTATTGTCTAAAGTATTTATAAGAAGGTTAAGTCTGGCGATTTCTACAGCTTGCGAATCCAAGTCAACACCGAAAATATTATCAAGTAATATTGTTAGTTTCGTATAAACACCACCAGGATTACCAAATTCTCTATATTTATCATAAATTACCTCGAGAGCCTTAATAAGAAATGAACCGGAACCACAGGCAGGATCTAGAACCTTGATTTTCTTAAGATCATTGATGTTTTTACATTTATCTAGAACCGGTTTTAATGAGTTTTTAACAATATAGTCAACAATAAAATCGGGAGTATAATAAATACCCTGTTCTTTTCTTTTTCTAGCATCTATATCAAGTGTCATACCCTTTCTTGATTTTGAAAGGCGGTATCCTAAATAATTCTCATACACGCTTCCCAAAACATCAGCGGGAATAACTTTAAAATCATATTCGTAATATCCCTTTTTGCCATAAAGAATATCAACAACCCTTTTTGTAGCATCGCTATGATCTTCCCATTCTTCAAATGGATGTTCGGAAAATAGGTTAGAATTATATATTTCGTTCAACTCTCTAAACTTGGCTACCATTGACTTATAAAGAGGAATTTTATTTCTGTCTTTTCTGGATTCCCATTCGCGGATTAAAGGTATTAGTGTTGGTGGTTCAACTTCTCTGTCTTCAGCAACCCTTATAAAAATTAGTCTGTCTAAAATTTTTTGTACGCCTTCATCAAGTAAATCTTTTGACACATTATCATTCCACGCGGATAAATCGTGAGTCAATATATCTCTACATGTATTCAAGTCTTTATATAAAAGAGTGCCAACGGATATTTTTTGTAATTTTTTCCCGTATTTTTCAGCCTCTATATCAAGGAGGTTGTCTTTAAACGCATCTTTGGACAGTAACCATAATTGATCTAACCTTTCAAAATACTGTGAATAAGGAATTTCAAAAAAAAGCTTATCTCCCAATTTTTTCGATATATCCTGAACATTAAAAACTTTAATACTCTCAAAATCAGTTAAAACTGCCCAAGTCACCCCTTTGTTCCAGGAATAGCGGATTGCCTGATTAGCATATTCTTCTCGATGTAAGTCAGTTTTTAACGACTTAGCCTCAAGATAAAACTTAATCCTTCCCTCTAAATAAAAACCATAATCAACTCGACCGGATGACTGGCTTTCTTCGGCTGTAACCTCATTCTTATTAGTCACATCCCAACCAAGAGAGGCAAAAAGAGGTAATATAAAATCTTTTTTAGTTTCTTCTTCGCTGTATTTACTTATTGAAAAAGATTTTTTAGAAAGTTCGTATTTCTCAATAAGTCTTTTGATATTTTCTTTTAACTTTTTTTTATCTATCATTCTTGGCTTATTTTATCACTTTCATCCTATTGAAACGAGTCCTTCGACAAACTCAGGACGAGGAAAGAAGAAAAATACAGTAAGTCAACTGAGAAGCTTAAATCAGCCTGGTGTCTGACGCGGGGAGTCTTTACTTTTTTACTTTCCATTCCTTAATGGCCTTTTCGTATGACGCAGGCGTACCTATGTCTATCCACTGGCCTTCAAAGTTAAAACCCGCCAGTTGTTTCATACTGGCCAGCTTCGGGAAAATATCTTCCAGAAGAGAATATCCGTCAGCCGGCAGAAAACTTAAAATATTTTTTTCTAAAGCATATAATCCGCAATTTATCAGTTGAGAAAGTTGTTTGCCTTTTTTTGGTTTTTCAATAAATCTGGTTATTCTTGTTCCGTGAAGAGCTACTTCACCGAAACTGGAAGGATCCACTACCGAGGTCAGGGCGATTGTAGCTGGTAAGCCCTGTTCTTTATGAAAAGTAATGAAATCAGAAATATTTAAATTTATCAGGATATCTCCGTGTATCACCAGAAAAGTTTCATTTTTTATATGTTTTTTTGCCAAAACTAAAGCTCCTCCCGTACCCGCCTCTTTTTCTTCTGAAACGTAAGTTATGTCTACACCGAATTTTTCTCCGTCTCCGAAATGATCCCTGATTTTATCTCCTAAATGCCCAATTGAAAAGATGATATTTCTTATTTCATATCTTCTCAACATTTCCACTATATATTCCAGTATTGGTTTACCACCTACAGGAAAAAGAGCTTTTGGCATTTCAAAAGTGTAAGGCCGCATATTTAGACCCTTACCTCCGGCAAGTACTACTGCCTGGGTCACTTGGGGGGATATACTTTGGGTAATCAGGTATTCTATCGCATGAGATTTGTTCCTAATCTTCGTACCATCTATCACGTCATCCACTTTTTTAAGAAGGGTTTTATTTAGCGTGATTGTCAGTCTTTTCCTATCCATCAAAACAATTCTATACCCTTTTTACTGCATTTTGCAACTTTTTGGGAAGAAAAATGAGGCTAAATCCGTCCATAAGGATTTATACTGAAACACATTTAAGTTGTTTCAACATATCAAGCTCACTTGTCAAATTCAAACTTTTATTTACCAAATCTTCTTTGTCGAAGTTGATACTCTTCAATAGCTTTCTTAAATTCAGAAGGATAAAAATCCGGCCAATTTACATCTGTAAAATATAACTCCGCGTATTCAAGCTGCCAAAGAAGAAAACCTGAAAGTCTTTTTTCTCCGCCTGTTCTTATTAAAAGATCCGGATCTGGTTGACCTTTAGTATCCAAATAATTCTTAAGTGCGTCTGCAGTAATTTTTCCAATTTTTTCTTTTTGGGTGGTTAATCTCTGAAGCATATTATTAACCCCCCGTATTATTTCATCCCTTCCTCCGTAACTTAAGGCAATATTTACTGTAATTATCTTATTATTTTTTGTTTTCTCCATCCACTTTTGAGTTTTCTCCTGGATATCACCGGGAAACATCGATATGTTTCCGATTACGTTTATCCTGACATTCTTCTTATGATACTTATCAATCTTTTTATCTAATACATTTCTATATAGATTCAAAAGGAAGCTTACTTCTTCTTTTGATCTTTTCCAATTTTCTGTGGAAAAAGCCCAGAAAGTGAGAAAAGGGATTCCCATTTCAATTGCCATATCAATAATTGGTTCAATTTTTTCTTCTCCCCTGCGGTGCCCCTCAAAAGAAGGAAGTCTGTTTTTTCTTGCCCATCTTCTGTTTCCATCCATGATTATGGCTACGTGTTTAGGTAAAAATAAATCTTGTTTCATAAGATTAAAATAAGTGATTGTCTGATAATCTTGCACCAACGCTTGGATAATTTACTATAATTCTTTTTACTTCTTCTATTTTTCTAAAATAACCCTCTAGTTTATTAACGTCCTTTCTTTTACAAATAATGTGAACATCCTGACCTGTATTTAACGAAAAATAAACTTCCAAACCCTCAGTCCTCATTTTCTTCACGAGTTTGATTATGTTTATTGTTCCCGGCTGCCAGTATATAAGGGGAGGATTTGACGTCAACATGATTGCATGCATTTCTAACGCTTCCGATTCGATAAGCTGCCCAAATGATGAAAAATCCTTTTTATTGATAATTTGTTTGATCTTTATTATTTTATCTTTAATATTCGCGAGTCTAGTTGCCATAAATGGACTTGTATCAGCTAAAATTTGTCCTTCTGTAGAACTTATGTCTTTTTTCTTGTCACTTACCACAATAACCACATCTGCTATGTCAAAATACTCAGGGGGATGGAGTGAATAAGAGTAGGAAGAATTACTGTCTTCTCCCTCCAACCATTCAACAAAACCATCAGGTATGGATCTGCATGCTGAACCTGAACCCTGCCTTGCGAGGATTGACAGATCTTTTTCCGACAGATGAAGATTCAATGCGTTTACCGTTGCAAGTGTCAAAGCAGCAAAAGCTGAAGACGATGATGACAGTCCTGTAGAAGAAGGAAAATTATTTCGCGAAACTACTTTTGCCTTCATGTCCACTTCAGTAATTTGCCTTATTTTATCTAAATGACCACTGACTCTATCTTTTGTCTTCTTTCTGTCATCATTTTCAATCAATATCTCATCTTCCGTAAAATCTTTTTTAAATTCCACGGTAGTGGTTGTAGTCATTCCTGATAAATTCATCGACACACTGCCGTTTAATGGAAGTTTCAATGAAGAATCCTTTTTACCCCAATATTTGATAAAGGCAATATTTGACGGTGCTATAGATGTTGATTTAATCATATATATTACATAATACTTTCATTATCCTCTTTTGTTTATCTACTGCCTACTTTAAGCTTCAAGATTTGACCCCCAACCTTTTCGATAGCCTTTTCTACCCTGTCTTTCTTCTCAATCGGAACACAGGCAATCATACAATCCCCCCCGCCTGCTCCTGACAGTTTAGCTCCATAAGCCCCGGCCTTGCAAGCTGCGTTAACCATCACGTCCAAATTTTGGGTACTCACGCCCAATAGTTTTATTAAGCTATGATTATTGTTCATCAGTCTACCCAGCTCTTCCCAATCATTGTTTTGGATGACACATTTTCCGGCTTCCACTATTTGGCCGATATCTATAAATATTTTGTTTACTTTACTTGAACATTCTCTTTTAAAAAGTGTAACGTTCTCAACTAGTTGGTTGGTTGATGCTTTTTCTCCTGAAAACCCTACCACCATAGGAATATTTTCTTTAAATATTATATCTGCCTCTTTTGTCTTACCGCTAAAATATATCGTGTGCCTATGAATACTCGAGGCAATATCAAAACCTGATGCTTTTTTTTGCACGTTCAATACAATTTTTAAACAAATATCAAACAATTGATGCTCAGATATTTCTATCCCAAACAATGACGAAAGAGTCTTTATTGTCCCTACTGTTACTGCCGCTGAGGAACCCAACCCGAAATTCCCCAGATTGCTTTTAGTAGATAATTTTACCTTATCACCAATATTAAATTTATTCTTAAAAAAACCTACTGCATGTTTTACAAAACGATTATCTTTAACCTCAGGTGTAATAAATATATCTTTTCCTGAATCTATTTTTTCCGCTTCTACACATAGATATTTATTAACAGACGAAACAATACAGGAATAACCGTAAACCACTGCATGTTCACCAAGTATCATCAATTTTCCCGGAACAGAAATTTTTACAGACATATCAGTTATGATAAATTGCTAAAGCGCTTAATATTATCCACAATACGAATGGAACGCATCCTATTAGTGCTAAATGTTTATTCAGTGAATACATTAGTTTCACATTCATAAACAGAAGCAAACAGGAAAAAATCGGGAGAGTATTCACTAACAAGTTATTATTCAATATTTTCAAATCTAACAAAGCAATTGAAATAAATGACACGATAATACTAACCAGAAACCAGCCGAAAAAATTCTTTAGCGGAATTCCGAAATACCTGGAACCTGTCTGCCAACTCCACATTTTTCTTTTTACGGATACCGGATCTATTATCAGATCTATGGACACCATAATAAGAGACAGTAATATTATTTCTGTAATTTTTGAAAGACTTAAATAATCTCCGATAGTGATTGCTAAGAATAGTGAAAGATATTTAAAAATTACCCATGCAAATGTCACTTCAAGCGGATATACCCCCATTAAATTGATCTTTGAGGAAAATATTTTGTTGTTTAAATTATACTTGTATCTTACCCCGAAAATATTAAAAGACGTCTTTAAACTTAACAACTCGAAAATAGTACTGACAATGTAAGTAATAATAAAAACCAATATTATTTTATTACCGAAAATATATAAACCATGGAGAAACATGGATAATAAGGCTGTCATTTCAAAAAAAATGAACTTTTTTATAAAAAACAAACAAACAACGGAAAAAATGAAACTGAATATTATCAAGTAGATTTCCATACGATATTTATTTTTCTAATGTTCGATTCTTATTCCTTCTGAAGCTAGACTGATATTTGACAAGTGCACGTTATATACATCTTCTACCAACTTAAGTTTTGACAAATTTTCATGGTAACAAAGGATGATTCCACTTCCTTCCTTCACCCCGCCGGCACCACATATTTTTGCCACGCCCCCCAATTTATGTATATATTTAATGATCTTAATTGCTCTTTCCCCTACTACTCCTATTTTTTCCAGATTGCGTTCCCCTTTTTCTATTGCCTGTTTTAGGAAGTTAATATTTCCTTCTTTCATACCCAATAATATTTTTTTTACCTGTTTTTCCTGATCGGAAAAAATATTCTCAAAAAGTCTTCTTTTTTTCGTATAATTTCCTTTCACCAAGTTCACCATCTCTTTTGTGGATTCTGCCGGACGGCCGGAATTCAAAATTGCAAATTTGGGAATTTTATACGATAAGACAGGTAGAGTCCAAATAGATTTCAAAAAATCAAATTCTCTACGATACCAAACCAACTCCCCGAAAACAACGGTTGTATTATCTGCTCCTGACGGATTACCGTGTGCCAATTTTTCCACCTCGTAAGATAATTCGTTTATCCGCACGGGGTTCCAAATGTTATTTACTGCTTTCATCAGGGCGCCGATAATTGCTGCAGATAATGCTGCTGAAGATCCTAGTCCTGCTCCGACGGGAATTTGAGAAGAAATATTTATCTTGAGGGAAGGAAAATCAACTGCAGGATATTTTTTTTTGTAAATTTCAACTGCAGAATGAACTAATTTGTTGTCTTCCGGTGAAATGATGCTGATATGTCCTAACCTACCTTTCAAGGAAGTTTCAACAGTAACATATAACCGTTTATCTATGGAGGAAAGAAGCGCCGGGTAACCGTATACTACTACATGTTCTCCGAGAAGGTGAATTTTACCTGGGGCGGAAACTGTAACTTTCATGCTATTATATCGGCTTAAATTTAATTCCGTAAGGAATAACACCTTCCAGACCAGGATCCCTGGTTTTTCTTAATATTGCTTTAACTGTTTGTCCGGTTTTCAGGTTTGTCTCTTCCCAGTCAACTAATTGCGCGGTAAATCTAAGGTTTTTATCAATCTCTACTACTATGATCACATAAGGCGCTTGAGAAGTGAAACTGCAAGGCGGAACATGCACTTTTGTCCAGGTAATGATTCGACCGGTTTTACCTAAAAACGCGCGTACTTTCTTTTGATTCCGCCAGATTTTGACAGGTGATATAGTCATAGAATATATTATCCGCGTTTTAAAATGTGAATAACTGCTGTGGCACCGCTACCGCCAACATTGTGAGTTAAACCAATTTTTGCATTTTTTACTTGTTTTTTTCCGGATACTCCCATAAGTTGCTGATATATCTCTACTATTTGCTTCACACCTGTAGCCCCCACAGGATGTCCGGCTGCCTTAAGTCCGCCTGAAGTGTTGACAACGGGCCGACCACCCAGTCTGGTTTTACCTTCAAGAATTGCTTTTCCGGCTTGACCTCTTGGAAAAAATCCTAAATCTTCCATGGCAATTATCTCCGCTATGGTAAAACAATCATGCACTTCCGCCACATCTATATCCCCGGGATCAATATTTGCCATCTTGTATGCTTTACATGAAGCAGTTACAACTGCGTTTAAAGTGGTAAGATCTTTTCTTTCTGAAAGGCCTAATGTATCAGTGGCAACAACTGAAGAAACAATATTTACACCGGGATCATCTTTTTTAAGACTTAAGGCTTTACTTTTTGAACTCAATATCAGTGCAGACGCTCCGTCGGAAATTGGTGAACAGTCAAGAAGCTTTAAAGGAGAAGCTATCATTGGGCTTTTTAATACTTTTTCGATGGAAATAGGATTTCTAAACTGAGCATGAGAATTTAATGAAGCATGATAATGGTTCTTAACAGCTACGGCAGCCATCTCTTCCTCTGAAGTCCCATATTTTTCCATGTGTGCTCTGGCAATTAAAGCATATAGTGCCGGAAAACTGGCCCCTGCATCCCTTTCTAAGTCCGACCCTGCCCCCATAAGAGCTTCTGCTACTTTTTCCGGTTTATGATCCGTCATTTTTTCTACTCCGATTACTAAAGCGGTTTGATATATACCGGAAGATATCCCTAAAACTGCTGAGTGGACTGCCAGTCCACCGGAACAACATGCACCTTCTACTCTGATTGCCGGTCTCTCTAATCCTAGCTCTTCAGCAAAAAATGCGCCCAGGTGATTTTGACCTCCAAGGGTACCTGCCAGCATATTACCTACAAAGACCACGTCTATGTCATTTTTATTCATATTGGAATTTTTAAGCGTACCATGAAAAACTTCTTTCACAAGATCCCGGGGCGAAATATCCCAGAGTTCCCCAAATTTACTATTTAATCCTGCCAGAACTGTAATTTGCATAGGTTAAATTTTCCCTCCAGATTTCAAATAGTCGGTATAGGTTATATATTTAGTATTTTTTAGATAATCTTTGAAAAATGTCTGCCTATCTCTTTTTTTAAGAATCGCTTTTTCAACTTGTATGACAAATCCGTCTGAACCTGCTCCGGATCCATAAGAAACCATAAAAATCCGCTCTCCGGGTCTGGCTGTATCAAGAGTAGCGGCAAGACCGATTAAAGACGACGCGGAATAAGGATTCCCTATGTGGTCAACCACCAAAGAATGCTGCTGCTGCTTATCTGTAAAACCAAGCCTTTTGGCTACCTCACGAGGGAACTTACCATTAGGCATGTGAAAAACACAGTAATCGAAATCATCAGGAGATAATTTTGTTTTTTGAAATAGCATTCTGGCGGCACCCTCCACATGGGTAAAGTATGATGGTTCACCGGTAAATCTGCCTCCATGAGTAGGAAATTTAACCCCGTCCCGCCGCCAAAAATCCGGTGTATCGGAAGTAAACGAGGATGTTGCCAATATCTTGGCGATTACTTCTTTTTCATCACTTCCCAATATATATGCTGCGGAAGCTGAAGCAGCTGTATACTCTAAAATATCATGAGGTTTTGCCTGTGCCACGTCAGCTCCAACCACCAAACCATTTTTAATTCTTCCTGATTCTATTAGTCCAAGAGTCAAAATAAGACCTGTTGTGGCTGCCTTACAAGCAAATTCTAAATCAACAGCAACATAATTCCTGCCAACATCTAAAAATTCCGCCACAATAGTTGAAGTAGGATTTACGGCATAAGGATGGCTTTCCGAACCAATCAAACATGATTCTATCAAAGAAGGTTTCATTCCCGCATGTTTCAAAGCAAGTGAAGACGCCTCATAAGCCAGGGTGACTGTATCCTCATCGGCAGAAGCAACTGATTTTTCTTTTATTCTCAACGAGCTGGCTAAATCTTGGGAGTTTTTATTCCATGCAAGAGCAATATCGGAAATATTTATCCGATATTTGGGAATATATATTCCATAACCTAAAATGCCTGCCTGCATAAGCTTTTCAACTGCCTCCTCTAGCTAAACTCATATGAGCCCTTGCAAGACTTCCTTCCGCCAGTGAGGAAAGAAGCGATAACTCACCTGCCAGTACGCATGCACCAATAATCTCAGCAAAAGCGGTTGCATTTTCCCCACCCTTTCCTCCGAATATTCCCAGAAGCTGAAGCATCTCTTTTTGGGAAGGCAAATAAGTCCCTCCACCCACAGTACCAACCGGTAAATCAGGAAGGTAAATAGATATATATAGCTTCTTATCAATAATTTCAGTCGAGGTAATACCTAAACTTCCTTCAACTACATGCGCCATATCCTGTCCACAGGCAAGAAAAACGGCGGCTATGATATTGGCAAAATGGGCATTAAAACCCATGGAACCGCTAAGTATCGATCCCAGCATGCATTTATTAAGACACACCTTGTGGATTTTATCAGGAGTGGTTTTTAATGTATCTTTCATCTCCTTATCAGAAATTACGGCTTCAGCCCATACTTGCCTGCCTCTTCCTAAAATAAAATTCTGCCAGGAAGGCTTCTTATCCACGTCATAATTCCCGGCTATGGAGATGCATTTGGTATCAGTATGTTTTTCAATAAAACCAATAATTTTTTGCACGGCCAGTGTAACCATATTCATGCCCATCGCGTCCAGGGTATCAAAGTAAAATCTGACAAAAACATTTCTCCCCACGACCTTACTGTCTATTTTCAATATTTTCAGATGACGTGAAGTAGTCTGACAAATTTCGGAAAAATCTGCCGGGTAACTTTCTAACCACTTTTTGAATTCGAAACCTTGTGACAGATCTGAAACTGCAAAGACACTCCCTCTCGTCATACCTACATACTCATTTTTCACCACAACGCCACCGGAGTTGGTAATTGCCTTGCACCCACGGTTTACAGAAGCAACCAAGGCTCCTTCCGTAGTTGACAGAGGAATAAAATATTTTCCTTTTGCACTGTTTCCTTTTATCAATAAAGGACCGGCCACTCCTACGGGCACCTGAATTGCACCTATCATATTCTCACAATTTTTGGTTTGTGCCTGTTCCATCTCTTTCGGATAGCAAGTAATTGCTTTAAAAACAATCCTTTTTTCTTTTTTTATGAAATTGCGCCTGTCTGTAATATTTTTTATATTTCTTAAGCTCATTTTCTCTCCTTTCAGATAAAAGGTATCCGGAAAATACCTATTTTATATGTAATTACAGCATAGAAAATTATAAGCGGCAAAACTATCAGGGATACGGCCGTAATCTTTATCAAATCCAGTTTCAAACCAAACCGTAAAGTAAGATAATACAGAATCAGTTTCCAGGTCAAAATCGAGATAGAAAAAGCTATATATATTAATGTATATAGCTTCCCTAAAAAACTGGCGGTTCGGGGCGGGGGGAAAATAATATAGAAGATGGAGGTAACGGCAAACCAGGTAAGCGTAGGCAGCAAAGAATATGCCCAAAGGATAACAAGGGATTTATAAGAGCTTTTGCTCCCTACGATTTTGCCCAAAACATAAAGAACAACAACCATAAATGCAAATCCTATAACTGCCGTCCAAAACAAACTGCTGAATTTAAGCGTCAGAAGGTAAGGATTCCTTATGCCGGTTCTAAGCAGACTGGCAAGAATAAAATAACCCAACACCAGAAGAAATATAAAGACCGTCTGCCGGATATCAGCCTTATCGTCTGCTAATTTCCGACAGGTAATATAAGGTTTATTTATGCAACCATAGGTATTTTTTACAAAAGACATCAGAAGCCGCCACAACCTAAGACTATGGAATATCATGAAATCTCTCATATGAAAATTAGTATTTTGAGTGTATAAAAGATATTTTTGATGTCAAAATCCGTATTGGAGAAGTGAAGCCAACTTCACCAACGTGGCACCAAAAATCATATATAACAAAAAAGCAATGAGGGAGGAAATAATTAAGGTTACTTTCCAAGGGTAAAATTTTAACTGAGGTACGATTTTCTTATATATGGGAGTGAAAAAACCAATTTCCTGAGGTGGAACCACTGCTACCTCATTCATTTTCGATACCAAAAGTTTATAAACTTCTCCTTTACTCATATAAATAAATTATGGTAAAAGCCTTTCTGGCTCTGAAAAGCTGGCTTTCTACACTTTTGAAAGTCGTTGACAGCTCACCGGCAATTTCTGCAACTGTATAACCATAGATGTATTTTAATTTCAATATCGTCCTATGTTTTGGTGCCAATTTATCGAAAGTTTCTTTGATTTTTTGTTTGAGAAGTTCGTCATCCAGAATGCTATCAGGGTTCAAAAGAGTCGACAGAAGCGGTTCTATCTCTGGAATTTTTGAAAATAATATGCTTTTTATTTTTTTCTTGCGATAATGATCTATCACTTTGTGATTGGCTATACTGCAGATAAAGGTAAAAAGTGAACATTTATGGGCAAAATCTCTCAAAGCTTCAATTGTAGCCAGTAGTGTATCCTGCAGAATTTCCTCAACATCGTTTTGATTATCTATTTTATTATTGATATAAGTCATCAAAGAAGGATAGTATTTACGGTAAAACTGCCTTAAGCAGATATCGTCTTTACCTAATATCCCTTTTATGATTTTTTTCTCGTCCTGTCTGTCTTCGCGCATATTAATTCTGTCGGGATTTACCGGTGAATCATTTATATCCCAAATAACGGATCAAACCGCAAATACTAATCTCTGAAACCTTTATATTATATATAAATAAGTCCCATTTGACAAAACAGCAGGAAATTGCCTAGACTTAAAGCATGATCCTTGGTGTTTCCATAAAAGATGTCTGGAAATGGTCAGATAACTTCGACAACCTGGCGCAACTGATATCATTTATCGTTCCCAAGGCGATACTTATCGCCGGAATCATCTTCTTTATACTGGTAGTAATCGCCGGATTTGGCATGATTGCCGGTGCCGGAAATGATGATCCGCAGACAAAGGAAAAGGCAAAAAGCTTTTTGACATATGCGGTAATAGGTCTTATCATCATATTCGGGGCGTATTGGATTTTACAAATAATAAATTTTATTACCAAAGGATCTCTGGGAGGACTGTTCGGGAGTTAAAATATGATATTATCTGGAACATTACTTGCTGCTTGTATTGATGGGATCGGATGTATCTCACCTGCACCCTTTATCACTCCCGCCATAGACGCAACGGGAAAACTGACCGGGGTAGTAGCTTTCGCCAATTCGCTCCTTAAGCTTGTGTTTGTGGCGGGCGGACTTTTCTCGCTGATAAATTTTATCCTGGCCGGATTTGATTTTATGGGTGGCGGAGGGGATCCGAAAAATATTTCCAAAGCCTGGAATAAAATCTGGCAGACTCTGGTAGGGCTTTTTATAATGGTCGTATCTTTCCTCTTGGCTGCCGTCATCGGCATTTTGCTTTTTGGAAAATGGAATTATCTGCTTCAACCAACATTATGAGGAAAAAGTTGCTAAATGTAATATTTATACTTATCCTGTTAATTTCTACTACAACTTCTGTCTGGGCTGATGGTGAGTCAGAAAAAGGATTCGGTTGCGGTGAAGGATTTCCAATATTTTCACAACTATTCTGTGAAAATGGTACGACTGATGTCGCTGTCGCAAATCGGCTTAACACCACCTTAAGCGGAGTTTTAGGATTCATGACAATAATTGCGGGACTCTGGTTCATGATCCAGTTTATCCTGGCAGGCTATGCCTGGATCAGTGCGGCAGGTGACAAATCAAAGCTGGAGGGAGCAACAAATAAACTCCTTTATTCCATACTGGGACTTGTTATCGTGGTCGGCGCCTGGGCAATCGTCGGTGTCATCGCCAAAATTGTCGGTCTCGAAATCCTTAATCCGGGTGAAGTGTTATTAAAACTTCATATATAAATCAGTACTTACGCACCTTAACAACATAGTGATTGATTTGACAAGCTAAATATAAATGAGGCATAGTCTTACTAGGAGGTAAAGCTATGCCTGCCCAGATTTTTACATATCTTCGTGGTTTGTTGCAAG
>Ga0210044_10000816_pt1 | contig 47305 bp, 42 predicted proteins | sample CryGey13umfilter_2_FD_183959 | JGI IMG/M metagenome (GOLD analysis project Ga0210044, IMG submission 183959) | Groundwater microbial communities from aquifer in Utah, USA - Crystal Geyser 4/9/14 3 um filter (SPAdes) (version 2) | ecosystem: Environmental > Aquatic > Deep subsurface >...
TATGAGTAATACAGGCAAAATTCAAATCGACGTTCCGAAAGAAAAGGTCGCGGCATTTTGTAAGAAATGGAAGATAACTGAATTTTCGTTCTTCGGCTCTGTCCTTACCAATGATTTTAGCTCGAAAAGCGATATAGATGTTTTGGTGGCTTTCGCAGATGATGCTAGGCACACGCTGTTTGACCTCGTTCACATGAAAGATGAACTAAAACTGATATTTGGGCGGGAAGTGGATTTGGTGAGCCGTCGCGGCATACAATCAAGTAGGAATCATCTCCGCCGCAACGCCATTCTGAATTCGGCGGAATCTATTTATGAATCGAGATAAGGAATATCTGCTTGACATAGTGGAAGCGGCGAGGCTTGCCCTTGACTATGTCAGTGAAAAAAGTCCTAATGATTTCCATGCTGATACTCAATGCCAGGATGCCGTAATACGCAGAATCGAAATCATGGGAGAAGCGGCTCGGAGGGTTTCCGAAGAAACTCGTGCTGCTCACCCGGAGATTCCATGGAATGAGATCGTGGGCATGAGGAACATAGTGATTCATAAATATGACGGGGTTGATTTGGTTATTGTCTGGGAGACGATTCGTAATAAGATTCCGCCTCTTGTGAAGGAATTGGAAGGGATCATTGAGACATTCTAAATCAGGCTGTCACAGGAAAATCTGTTACAAATAGAATGCTTACGGTTACTGTCCCACAGCCCCGCCCAAGCGGGGTGGGTTACCGGTTTCGGTTTACGATTACTGTCTCACACTGACCCATAGATTACTGGGTTATTATATTATATCGAACTATGCCATATTTTATTATCAACAAACAGCCAGTTTTTCTTTTTAGGCAACGGTATGCTGCACTTGAGGTGGAAGCACTCAAGAACGAGATAGCACGAGATAATGCAAGTAAGTGGACAAAGCCTGAGAATTATATAGGAAGCCTTATAATCGGGCCCGACTCACGTGAAAAGGAAACATTGATGCATAATGTTCTTGAACGAAAGTTTAAAAGTGACCCTAAGGATTTCTACGCAAAATGGGTGTCATTTGATCTCAGAGGGGCAGAAGCATCGTTGGATGTGTGGGATTTACTTTTCGATTATTGTCATTTACACGGGTACGCCTTTTTATCAGATTTGAGAAATATACAGGATAAGATTTTGGATTCTTATGCAGGTGAGGAATATTACTATCCAATGGGAAAAGTGTTTTCACTGAATCATTTTGTTAAACCTGCAAAGTGGCGGTGGAGATTAACTCACAAAATGAAAGGGCGAACTGTTCGGATCATTATTGATGCAGGACGGGTAAACCGTATGGTAGGAGACTTAAATGACTTTGTGGTTCACACTGGAACATGCCTGCTATTCTGTGGAGCGGATTTTGGAATTCTTCCCCTTAATTCTTCGAACCGGGGACAGCAATTCCCCTTTGAGAATGAATTCATTTGAGCCTTAGTTGCCCCACCGCTAGCTGTGTGTTACCAGATTGGATGTGTGAACAATGGACAGGAAGTATTGATAATGGATAAGAGCGATTCTCTTGACATTCCATGTTTGCTAAATTGTAAGAACCTCCTAAATTCTATTTTTGAAGCGAAGAGTAGAATTACTGCAATTACCGAAGAGGTGACAAATAGTAATCCATCTGAGGTTGTTAGTGAAGGGCTTTTTGTGCTCTCTGTTGCGTCATTTGAAAGCTTATTGATGGATACACTGCGATACTTTTTAAAGTGCTTCCCTCAAAAATTAAGTCACAAGGAATATACTATCAATAAAGAAGACTCCATATTTAGCCAAGGAGACCTAATAGATCTGCAGATTGACAAAGAACTCATGAATATATCATATAATAGTATTGAGAATGTTCTTAAATATTTTTATAAAACACTATCATTGGAGAATATGACGACTGCTAACGAATTCACTGATAAATTAAAAGAAATTAAAGAGAGTCGGAATCTTTTGCTGCACAATAATCTTAGAGTAAATAATCAATATATCGAAAAAGCCGGCCCACTCAGAAGATCAAAAAACATTAATGAGAAGCTAGAAATAGATATATCGTATCTAAAAAGCACTTTGAAGTTATTGTGGGAATTTTGTGATAAAACAGAAAAGTCCATTAACTCAAAATACTCAACTTATACTCAGGTGGCTGCAATAAAACGACTGTGGCAATTCCTCTTTAAATCTCCGGTGATGCGTTTTGAGGACTTTTGGAGCTTTGATACTATTAGAGATAAAATAACTTCATATAAAGGCTCTGAACATGAGGGGGTTCTATCTAACTCTGAATTAATGTTTTTAGGCGTATGGAGGTCTCACTTCCACTGGAGCCAGACAGGTTTAAATAATTTTTCTATGTATTCACTTGACAGTAAGCATCAGAAAAAAATGCTGTATTTCCTATCAGTGTTAAAGGAATTCCGGTTAGAGTAATATGGTCGTTTGGGGATGTAATATTCATGAGTTTTACTTTTTCCACAGCAACTCGGTAACCCACCCCGCTTGGACGGGGCTGTGGGAAGGCACGATTCTCGTAAAAGGTTCAGTACATGCCAAGACTAAAACCTGGGTGCCCCACCGCTTGCGGTGGGTTTCAATATAATATTTGCCAAATCTCATGAATTCTGAGTAGGTCACAGGTGACCAAACTTCGACATTACGACCATCTCGGCACGGCACGGTTTGTGACATTTAGTACCTATCGCAGGGAGCCGCTGCTAACGGATGATTCGATCCGCCGGATAATTGTCGAACATCTCGAACTGGTGCGGCGGTCATTCGATGTGAAATTACTCAGTTATGTGCTTATGCCTGAGCATGTGCACCTGGTGATTTACCCTCCGGATGGGTTGGAACTTGGAAGGGTTATTGGAGAGATGAAGTCACGATCGGCCCGGGCGATTTTTTCCCAAATGGGAAACCCACCGCAAGCGGCGATAAAATACCCACCGCAAGCGGTAATGAAATACCCACCGCAAGCGGTGGGGCACCGGTCCTCAAAACCCGAAATCGATAGATCTTTTTGGCTGAAACGATGCTACGATCACAATTGCCGGACCCCGGACACCGTCCGGGAGAAAATTCACTATTGCCACATAAATCCGGTTAAACGTGGATTGGTCGCCGATCCGGGAGATTGGTATTGGTCTAGTTATAACTGGTATACCGGAGGCAGCGACATCCCGCTTGAGATGGATGAATTTGAGTTTTAGAGGACGGTTTGATTATACAAAACCCACCGCAAGCGGTGATAGAATGAGAAACCCACCGCAAGCGGTGGGGCACCCCACACTTATAAATTCTAATAGTCCCACAGCCCCGCTCAAGCGGGTGGGTTACCAAATTGTCGATTCCCCCAACCCATACATAAGGAGGTACTATGTTCTGGAGTCTTTTGTTTGTCAACCTGATCGAAGCATTTATCATCTGCATGATAGCCATGTTCGCACGGGAATGTCGAAATTGCAAAGCCCCGATGTATCGGGGCAGGGTTTTGACCTACGAGTTCTGTGCGTGCCGCGCTTCGAAAGAGAGGTAATTATGAAGACCCTGCTTACTGTCCTATGCTTGATATTCTGTTTAACACCAATAATCGCATTCGCCCAGGTTACCGCCGATGATCTATCGTGGGATTTCGAGAGCGGCAGTATGGGGTCCGCCACCACGGCTTCGTCAAATAATATCAATCTGACACTTCGTCTCGATGATCAGCAAGGCGATACTTATGGATGGTATTATTTCAAAATAAATCAGAATGCGATGGGTCAGGCCGTTACATTCAGGATACTTAACCGTGATGGCTGGATGACTGAGGAAGACAAACCGGTATGCTCTTACGATGGCCAAACCTGGTTTCGTGCCAGCGAATGCTGGCTGAGTTCGGATAATTTATATTTCCGCCATCAATTTCAAGCTGACAGCGTTTGGATCGCGCAGGATTTTCCATTCACATATAGCGATATGATAGCTCTTCTGGATACCCTGGCTTTATCTCCATATTTCGATTATGAATTTATCGGCCAGACTGTTCACGGCCGTGATATTCCGCTGGCAACAATTTCGGATCCTGGCATTCCCGAAGATGAAAAGCGATGTGTATGGATTATTTCGCGGCAACATCCGATGGAAACTCCTCCCACCTATACTCTCGAGGCGATGATGAAAAATCTAATTGGCCTTGGCGAACCGGGTGGAGAAGAGTTATTGGAGAAGCTGGATTTCAAAATTATTCCGATGGTCAATATCGACGGTATAGTGGAGGGGCTGAGCCGTCATAATGTTCATGGGATTAATTTGAATCGGATCTGGGGATCGGATTCCAATTATACCGGTGAGGAGCCGGAGGTGGCGGCAGTCCATAACGCTATCGATGATTGGATTTATGGCGGGCATCGTATCGATTTTTTCAGCGATATGCATGCGGCGCCGGATCCGTATGATTTTGGTTTCCGACTTTCGCAATCCTATTCGTATCCCGCATATTACCAGGATTTGACTACTTATTTGAAGCATCTGCAGATCAATGATCCTTATCAGAATTGGCAAAGATGGCGGGATTTGGATGAGAATTACGCCCTAGGAGTGGTTGGCGAGGCGCTCTTTGACCAGCATGGATTGGTTTCCACTTCCAGCGAGCATTCCTGGGTAATGCGCTACAACGGCGCGTATAACACAATAGAGAGTTTGCTTTCGGAAGGGCGGATGTATGAGGATTCTTTCGATGATTATCTATTCCCGATTGAATTTACAGATGAGCTGGGTAACGATATCGAGTGGATTTTCGAGAATAATATCTATGTGACTGCTACTGATTTTGATGAGAATGAGAATTCCGGCGTAGTGGAATCTGTGACGGTCGTGATCCAAACCGAAGATAATGGCGATATTGAACAGTTGACGCTGACAGAAACCTGGCAATCATCAGGGATATTCCGCAACTTACAGGGCCTGCCCCCTGAATTTGCGGAGGTTGTTCCCAATAATGGAATTTTGGAAGTGGCCAATGACGAAAGGGTTTTCGCTACTTATGTCGATGATGATTTTCCCCTTGATTCGAGCTGGACGTTTGTCTATGCTGTGCATAGTGATAATGTGGGGCCTGAGGATGTTCCGATCAAGAATCGCCTCAATTTGTCGAATCATCCGGATCCATTCAACAACGTTACCGCTATCGGATTTACAATTCCATATCCGGCGGAAGTGAAACTGACCATCTTCGATATCGCCGGAAGGAATGTTTTCAGCATCGGCGAGAAATATTACGCCGCCGGTCCGCAATCAATAAAATGGGATGCGTCAGAGATACCATCGGGGATTTATTTCTGCAGGTTGAGGGCCGGCAGTCAAGCATCCGTTGAAAAAATGATTTTGGTGAAATAGCATCGCCACCAATATCAAAGGCATATCAAGAATCAAAAGGGCGCAAACAGTTATTGATAATCAAAGTAAGAGGTGATAATATAGGGGAAGTGCGGGAGAGCGGCGGTGTCCGGGGGACAAGCCCTCGGCTACCGAAGGCATGCTCCTGAGGCAAATAGGACTCCGAGCCTGCCGTAGATGTGATTTTATTGAGGAGGATTATGGATTATTCAAAGATTTACGAGAAACTGGCTCGCCCGCAGGGCGGCAAAATCATAATGTTGGTGCTCGATGGAATTGGGGGGATTGTTGATGAAAAAACCAATGGCACCGAACTTCAAACGGCTCATATCCCCAATTTGGATGCTCTGGCGAAGGAATCATCGTGCGGATTACTGCAAATTGTGGGGCCCGGCATCACGCCGGGAAGTGGGCCGGGGCATCTTTCCCTATTCGGATACAATCCGATAGAATATGATATCGGCAGAGGAGTCCTCTCGGCGCTGGGAGTGGAATTCGACCTCCAGCCGGGTGACGTGCCGGCACGGGTGAACTTTGCCACTATAGATAAGGATGGGAAGATAATTGATCGTCGCGCGGGAAGGATAGATGATGCCACCAACCGGCGCGTCTCGCAGAAAATAAGGGACAATGTGAAGCTGGATTATGAGGTCGAGTACTTCTTTGAGACCGAGAAAGAACATCGCGCTGTTTTTGTGCTAAGAGGCAAAAATCTTTCCGGCGATTTGTCCGATACCGATCCCCAAATGGTTGGCTATGCGCCTCTAAATGTCAAACCGCTTTCTGAAAGATCCGAATATACCGCGAAAATAATTCAGAGCTTTATCGATAAAACCCGTGCCATCCTCTCTGATGAAGCCAAAGCCAATATGATTTTGATGCGGGGTTTCGATTATTATCAACCGTTCCCCTCGCTATATGAACGATTCAAACTGCACGGGGTCTGCATCGCCGAATATCCGATGTATCGCGGGGTGAGCAAACTGCTGGGGATGGATTTGGTGCCGCATCCGCCGATAATCGCGGACCGTTTCAAGGCGCTGGCGGATGTTTATGGCGACAAATATGACTTCTATTTTGTCCACGTCAAGAAGACCGACAGCAACGGTGAAGATGGCAATTTTGACGGCAAAGTCAAAGTTATCGAGGAAATCGACAAACATATCCCCCGTCTTCTGCAACTTAATCCGGAGGTGCTGATTGTAACCGGAGATCATTCCACACCGGCGGTGATGAAATCGCATAGCTGGCATCCGGTGCCGGCGCTTTTGCATTCAAAATATGCGATAAGGGACGATGTTCGGCAATTCAATGAACTGGCCTGCTCCAAGGGAATTCTTGGGACAATGCCGGGGATCAATTTGATGGGGTTGGCCCTGGCGAATGCGTTGAGATTGGATAAGTTTGGGGCGTGAGGGAACAATGCGAAATTTTATCAGGTCTCGGACCCGATAAACTTGTAAGCCATTGGCTTAATCGGGGATGTGGCCTGGCAGGTTAAAACCCACCCCGCTTCAGGCGCGGGGAGGAGCACCCTCATCCTACCAAAACTAATGCCGGATGGAATAGATAAATTAGGGGCATCTACGATATGGGCATCTTCCGGAACACAATTCGCCGGATTATTGTTTGACATCCGACACGGCATAAGATATATTAATTCCGTTGGTTAGTGGCTTTCGGCAATTTAGTATCATTTAATTATTTCAAATTCTGGAGATATTTTGCGGAGACTCTTCGCATTATCGGTTCTTATCTCGGTTTTATCAATGAGCGTGCAGAGCAGGGGGCAGGTATTTGAATATGTCGGTTCTACCCTTTGGTCGGGGGTTAAAGATGTGCAAGTTGTAGATAATTATGCTTATTGCGCCGTGCAAAATGGATTAATGATTCTTGATATTTTAGATCCGGAGAAACCGGAAATCATTGGCCGATATTATTATTCTGAAGGTGGGCGCACAGCGATTGAGGTCGTCGGCCAATTTGCTTATTTGACGGCTGGCACCGCTGGTTTGGTCATATTGGACGTCTCCGACCCATCGAATCCTCTATATATCGGCAGCTACGATACTCCTGATTGCGCGGTCGATGTAGCCATTTCAATCAATGGTGCCGAAAGGTATGCTTATGTCGCCGATATTGGATCCCTGCAGGTCATTAACGTTACGGAACCTGCAAGTCCGGCATATATCGGCTTCTACTCGGCGTGGGCCTGCGATGTAGAAAAAGTGTTTATGGATGGCAATTATGCCTATTTGGCGCTTTTGTACCGCATTGATTTGACTGGTAGATTAGAAATAGTTGATATGTCAAATCCATCAAACCCTAATTACATTGGGGGGTATGGGAACTATAATATCGATATCCAGGGCTTGTTCATCAGGGATGGATATGCCTATATTGCCAATTCATGGTATGAATACCCCGGGAGTCCTTTTCATGGGCTTCTCGTCCTCGATGTTTCCAACCCTGCTAATCCCACATTCATTACCAGAGCGGCCACTGGTCATCCTGCAACCAGCATCACATTGAGCGGCAATTATGCTTATTTGACGGAGCTTCTCACTCTTATAATTTATGATATAACAAATCCCGCTAATCCGAATCCGGTCGGCTCTTGTTCGGGTGCAAGAAATTATTCCGTCGGCTCATCGGTTTCCGATGATGTATTCTATGGCGCTGATGGCGGTTTGAACCTTTTCGATGTGTCAAATCCTTCATCGCCCGCGCTTATTGGCAATGTGGCCCGCGGCGAAACTCATGGCGTGGCGATTCGAGCTGAGCTCGCCTGTAGAGTTGGTTCTGCGCCGGGCTTTCAAATATTCGATATCTCCGACCCTATTCTTCCGAAGCCAAGGGGTTCCTATGAGACGCAGGATATTGCTGGAAGTGTTTTTCTGCAGGGGATCTATGCGTATGTGCCGGACGGATCAGAGGGAGTGAAAATCATCAATATCTCCAACGCTTCAGGACCTGTTTTGGTGGGAGTTTATGATAATCCGAGTGGAGGGGCGCGCCAGGTTTTTGCCTACGAGGATGTTCTCTATGTAGGCATAGACGAAAGCGGCATAGATATTGTTGATGTTTCCGATCCGGCCAATCCTGTATTGGTCGGCCAGAGTCCAATTCCGAGCTACGCCATCCGTGGAATTGATGTAAGCGATGGTCATCTGTATGCGTTGGCTTCCTATCCTTTGAATCAGATGTACATATTCGACATATCTGATCCATTGCACCCGATAACCAAAGGGACTTATGATATTGAATACCCCAATGGGATCTTTGTAGCAGGCAATATCGCTTACGTTGTGAGTGATGCCGGGCTTGGAATTTTGGATGTTAGCGATCCATCTAATATATCGCTGATTGGCGGCTATGCCACTCCGGATTGGGCCAAAAAAGTGTATGTCGTCGGCAATACAGCGCTGGTTAGCGTAAATCTATCAGGCCTTCTGGCATTGGATGTTTCGGATCCCGCAAATGTCACGATGCTACAAAGCATCGACACACCGGGCAGAGCTTATGACATTGCGGTGTCGAATGGTTATATTTTCCTCGCTGATGTATATTCATTAATAATATTCCGAATGCTTCAATCGGAGATACCCGATGATGGTGAATATCTGCCGCCCGATTTCGCCCTTTCTCCTAATTACCCCAATCCATTCAACGTCACGACAACAATTCAGTACGATCTCCCATATCAAACCGATGTAAAAATTGACTTCTTTGATCTTCTTGGCCGCAAAATTAAGACCCTCAACGAGGGGCTCAAGCCGGCTGGCAAATATTCTATTTTATGGAACGCAGATGGATATTCTTCTGGTATTTATTTTTATAAAATGACCGCCGGTGAATATTCCCAATCCCGGAGATGCACTCTGATTAAGTGATTGAAAATACTCGAAAGTTCATTGAAACACTAATGGCGAATCCTCAATAGAATGCCCATTGCTTTCCAACAAGACTAATTTTAGGCATAGACTTTGAATTACCCCGAACAATATTTCATAATTCACAGTATAATATCCATGCAAAACCATGGAATCAATCAAGTCGGTTAAAAAAATACTATTGGGCATTTATTATCCAAATAAACACTTGCCAAAACAAATCATCAGTATTATAGTTAGCGAAATTTGAAATTCCCTGATGAAGAAATTTTAATAATGACGCTGAATAATCCCTCTGATAAGATGGGGATAATTCTTTGCTTAAGAGAAATATCTCAGACAGGTTATCAGTAGCGTGAAAAGTCATTATGGAAGTCGGGAAGAAATTGCCAAAGTTATTTTCTGAATAGGATCATTTTTGCTTCCTAAAAAAATCTCGAGTGGCGAACATGTACCGTCTGAGCCTTACCTGGCTTATTATGATCATGAAGAATGTTATGTTAATTTGTCGGGGCGATACGACTATCTGGAAACGTCGTATTATGCTTCTCAGGATTTGGAATGCACGGGCAGAAACGTCCACCCCACTTGCAAGGAAATCCTCGATGCCTATGTGACTCCCCTTTTTTTGGAGAAGGCGAAATTATCCGGTTTGGCGGTGCCCGAGTATTATATCACTAATGGTTTCTTTGAGCCTCCGGTGATAATTGATACTATGAACCCGTTTATGGTGCGCAGCAGTATAGTCCTTAAAGCTGGTCACAAGAATAGGGTGGCGAAATCGATGACACGGAATTATACGTACGCGATCTGCTGTCAGGAGCTTCCCCTTACGGCACAAGTAAAATATTTCCGCTTGGTGCTGGGATGGAGCAACTCACGCCGATTTAGAGAAATAGCGGATTCGGTTTGGAAAGTGTTTCACATCCCGCTGGCGCGGATTAGAGTGATAATTTTAGAGAGTGGAGAGATGCTTTTGAGCAATGTTGAACATCTGCCTTTCGAGCGACTTAATGCCAAAGAACTTGCATACCTTCAGGAAAAAGTAACATGGGAAGAATAGGAATTTTTATTGAGCGATATACCATAACGCGTAGCGAAGAGATGGGTGCGCTGATGCGTTACAGCCAAGTGGCCAGACGGCTGGGTCATCAAGTCGATTATATATTCAGGCCCGATATGTATAAAATACCCCAATATGATGCGATCTACATCAGGGCCCATACTGACCCACTGAATTCCTCATACATTGCCGCTCGGACAGCGCAATTGAATGGGGTTCGGGTCATCGATGACCCGGATTCGATTTATATCTGCTGCGATAAAGTTAATATGTATCAGCATCTCAAGAATGCCGGTGTGAGTATGCCCGAGACCCTATTTCTTGAGCAACGTGATTTGAATCTGGAACGGGGAGCCGAGCTTTTCCACACCTTAAGCAATCCATTAGTCCTCAAAGCTCCGAACAGCAGTTTCTCTATGTATGTCGAAAGAGTTCAAACACCCAAAGAATACGTCAGAGTCGGGAATCGTTTTCTTCGCCGGGCGGATCGGATTGTGGCTCAGCGTTTCATACGGTCGGAATTTGACTTGCGGGTAGGCGTGCTGGCCGGGGAACCGTTGTATGTCTGCCAGTATCTAATTCCCAAGAAACGGTGGAAAATCCTGACCCACATTGAGAATGGCAGGATTATTTGTGGACCCGTGAAGGGAGTTGAACTGGATCAAGCTGACCCTCGTTTGCTGGATACCGCGCTTCAAGCCGCAAAAGCTATAGGGAATGGATTCTATGGCATTGACTTGAAGCAGGTCGATGATGGATTCGTGGTGATCGAAGTCAATGATAATCCGACTATCAATGCCGGTGAGGAAGATCAGAAAGCGCCCCATCTCTACGAGCGGATAACACGTTATCTTATGGGTGAATGGGGCCTGTCATGATCCGGAAGACCAATATCCGTATCGGGACTATAAATGATCTCGATGCCCTGGTCGATCTGGAATTGCGGGGATTCACCGCAGATCATTTTAGCCGTTCCCAATTTGCCTATCTTCTCATCAGAGCCAATGCCACCACTTTTATTATGGAAAGTCAGGGGGGGATTATAGGCATGGCGACTATGGTGTGGCGAAGCAACTCAAACACCGGCCGACTATATAATATCGTCATCGATCCTTTACTGCGGGGGCATGGGCTGGGCACTGCCCTCTTGGAAGCGTGTCAGAATGAAGTGGCAAGGAGGAATTGCCGGAAGATCTCGCTGGAGGTTCGGGCTGATAATAAGTCCGCGATAGCATTTTACGAAATGCATGGATACCAAGTCCAGGAATCGTTACCGGGGTATTATTCCGATGGCGCATCGGGTTTGCGAATGACCAGGTCAATCTGAAATGCTTATCATCCAATAAAATGCCGCGTCTCTCTGGAATGCCCGATCAAATTCCAAGACATTAACTCTTGACATTTTTGGAGCAGTTTAATAACATCAAAGTCATAGTGGATAGCCTTAGAGATGCTATTCCAACCCGACCGTCTTGAAATGAAACGTTTGATTATCATCGGTAATTCGCTTAACGAAGGGAAATTTCTGTGAATATGCATTTATGGCTTGAGCAGGCTCTAAAATGGCTCATTGCGGTTGGGCCAAAGGTTGTGGTGACCGTGATCCTCACCCTAATTGCCTTGAGGGCCTCAAGGTCGCTCTCAGATCGTTTTCTGTCCGCTTTCAAAAAAGCTAAGCCGGAGATGGAAATGCAGAAGCGCGCGGATACGCTTAGTTCGCTGATGCGTTATGTGGCCACCGTAATAATCATAGTGGTCTCCTCGATAATGATTCTGGACGAATTTGGAATTGATATCGGCCCCATACTGGCGGCCGCAGGCATAGTTGGTTTGGCTGTCGGTTTCGGGGCTCAGCACTTGGTTCAGGATGTTATCAGCGGATTCTTTATTCTGATAGAAGATCAAATCCGTGTGGGTGATATTGTCCAGATCGCCGGCAAAAGCGGCCTGGTAGAAAGAGTCAATTTGAGGATGACCACTTTGCGCGATTTATCCGGCAATGTTCATTTTGTGCGCAATGGCCAGATAGATGTGGTTACCAATATGACCAAGGAATATTCCTACTATGTGTTCGATATCAGCATTAGCTATCGCGAAGATATAGAGGAAGTAACCGCTATTATCAAGGAAATCGATGAGCAGATGCGAAATGATCCCCAATTCAAGGATTTTATTCTGGAGCCTATTGATGTTTTGGGTTTGGACAAGTTCGCCGACTCAGCCATCATAATTCGAGCTCGAGTTAAAACCAAACCGATACGACAATGGAAAGTGGCCAGAGAATTCAATCGACGGTTGAAAAAGGAGTTTGATGAAAGAAAAATCGAAATGCCCTATCCACACCTTATGTTATATATGGGTCAGGATAAGAAGGGGGATTCGGCGCCTTTAAACGTTTCTCTAACAGGAAAATCGGAACATCTTTCCGAATAGCAAGTTTATACTATTTTCATTCATATTTGTCTGGATAAAGATAATTTATCCCCAAATGAGTTCAATTTGCGTAATTCGAAAACACTATTAGTCTGAAGAAATTCAATTTTACAGGAGGCAATATGCCTATAACACATCCCGATCTTCCATACGCGCGTAATGCGTTGGAACCCTATATGAGCGCCAAAACCTTTGAGTTTCATCATGGCAAGCATCTCAAAGCTTATGTTGACAACACAAACAAGTTGATTGCCGGCACCCAGCTTGAAAATGCCGACCTTGAAACGATAGTCAAAGAGACTGCCAAGGATTCCTCCAAGGCAGGCATATTCAACAATGCGGCCCAGGTTTGGAATCACATATTCTTCTTCAAATGTATGAAACCCAATGGCGGCGGGGTTCCCTCCGGCAAAATCGCCGAGATGATAAATGCGGCATTTGGAAGCCATCAGAAGTTTGTCGATGAATTCAAAAACGCTGGTGTAACGCAATTCGGTAGCGGTTGGGCCTGGTTGGTTCTGGATGGCCGACAGCTTAAGGTATTTAAGACTCCCAATGCTGAAAATCCGCTGGCTCATGGCTTGAAACCACTGTTGGGTGTCGATGTCTGGGAACACTCCTACTATCTCGATTATCAAAACCGTCGTCCTGATTATCTCGCCGCCTTCGTGGATAAGCTGATTAATTGGGATTTTGTCAATTCCTTGTTGACCTAAGATTAGCGGCCACAAATATGCATCTTCACGGTCGGCCTGGATACAATCCTGGCTATTGTAGGGCAGTTTGTGGGTTGGATTTTAAATTCCGATGATAATCGGGAATAGCAATCCGAGAATACGACTACCGGACACACCCCGGCCTTCGGCCACCCCTCTCAAGAGGGGATTGTTCTATCTCTTATTTCCCCTCTTAAGAGGGGCGGATACTCTGACATCGTCGGAGGAGACGGGGTGTGTTATTTCAATATCAACAGCCGCTTGGCCTCCTCCAATCCCCCTTGCTCCATACGCGCCTTAAAATCCATTCGGCAGGGAATATTTTTTTGTAGTGCGGGGCGTTTCTGCCCCGTATATAATTAAGGGCCGTAGGTCAGACCATCGGTTCCTTTGAAGTGTTCTCCAAGCGATGGGGAACCTTTCTGCTCGAGCTGGTGTATAATTAGCGTTGCAAAGATCGAAAATGAACTCTTACATCTCTAAGGAGCCCAAAATGCGCAAAATCCTCTTAAAAACGAAGTGGCCCAATGCGATAGCAATGATCGGGTTAATCGTGCTGTTTAATGCGGTTATTTCATCCGCCGGGGAGCATCCTGAACACCCAATGGAGCATCCCTCTGAATCTGCTAAGGTAGATACGGAAGCTATAGCAACAGCAATTACTGATTATGTCGCCACCGATGCCAAGCTCAAAGGGGAGTATTTTCTCATATATGACCCTGTCTCCAAAAGCCCCTTGCTGTTAACATTAACCAAGGTTCATAAAGACCGCTTATCTAAAGTGGGAGAAGACCTTTATTTCGCCTGCTCTGATTTTAAAGAAAAGGAAGGGAAAGTTTTCGATTTAGACTTTTTCTTGCGACCTGAACACGGTGAACTGAAGGTAACTGAAATTATGATCCATAAGGTGGAAGGAAAGCCCCGGTATGAGTGGTATGAAGAAAAGGGCGTCTGGAAGCACAGATAGGTTTTCAGTTGTGGCTGATCAAAACTGATGCCCGACAGGGTGGGGGCGGTTTTGACTTTTTTGAATCACCAAAAGCCAAGGGCTTTTCGCCAGCTTGAAAACACAGATGGCGATATCGCTCTCCCTCGAAATTTTCTTGACAATCAAACCATCGGCGCCAAATGCTGGAGGTTACAATGCCCGGTAGAATTAGTGTGGTAAGATTATCGTGGTTTGAATAATTATGAAGGTTCTTCTTATGTTCCGCAGGAATACGGCTGTATCGGCAGTCATCATTATCTCCTTTTTGTTGATAACCGATTTTCCCGAACAGGGAATTGGGTCGGTCGATTCCGAAGCAAAAAAGCGTCATTTTACTTTTTCCTATGAATTGAGTATCAGTGATATTCCCCGCGAGGCAAACGACCTGAAAATATGGATTCCGTTTCCGCTGACTGACAGAGATCAAAACATAGAGAATTACCGAATATCCTCTCAACTTCCGTACTATACATACATCGACCCGGAATATGGGAATAATATCCTTGGTGTCAAATCCACGGGCAAAATCCCTGAGGAAGTGAAGATTAAACTCGATTTTGAAGTCACCCGTCGTGAAGCAGGTCCTTTGACTGAAGAGAGAACTGACAACCATGGCGCCGATTTGCGGGAGTTGGGACGGTTCTTGGCAGCAGACAGATTGGTTCCGATCGATGGAAAAATTGCGGAGGAGGCCAAGCAGGTGATCAGTGATGATATGTCCGGAATTGAAAAAGCACAGGCGGTCTATAATCATCTAACACAGGTCATGAGATACGATAAATCCGGGACGGAATGGGGACATGGCGATGCCTTATACGCTTGTGATACTCGAAAAGGCAATTGTACTGATATTCATTCCCTCTTTATAGGGATGATGAGGGCTTGCGGCATTCCCGCCAGGTTTGTAATAGGATTCCCTGTCCCGGAAGAGAGGACTGCGGGCGAAATCCCTGGGTATCATTGTTGGGCGGAGTTTCACCTGGAGGATAAGGGATGGATCCCGGTGGATATTTCCGAGGCAATCAAACATCCCGAGAAGAAGGAATATTATTTCGGCCGGCTTGACCCGAATCGGATCTCTTTCACTGTCGGCCGCGATATACCGCTGGAGGCCGATGCACAATACGGGAGGTTGAATTTTTTTATCTATCCGTACATTCTTATCAATGGGAGGCCATTCGATAATGCCGAATATAGTTTTAGTTTCGCTCAAAAATGATCCCGGCCTTTCCCCATAGTAGATAGTAGGTCCAAGACACTGTTGTCCTGACAATAAATGTGTCCATAGCGCAGGGATCTAAACCTTCGATTCTTGGTATTTGCTCGCCAACCCTTAATCGCAAGTATAAGAAAGCAGGTTTTATATTTCTTTTGCTCGTCAACCTTCTGGGTTGATTGGGCCAAGGTCACCCCTTTTAGATAATTATCAAGATTTTCAGGTCGATTTTCGTGTAGAAGCATTTCGAAGAATGGTGCGATTGCCTGCGGGGGTTTTGACAATTGAATTCATGCCGACCTGCACTATTAACCCACTAACCCACATCGCCAAACGACGGGTCAATCTAACGACTGGCATAATTTTCGAGATTGAATTAAATCAAGTGTGGTACCATATTTACTTTGGCCCCTCCTGCGATATATTTACTGGAAAAAAGACATTAATCCGCATATATTGCGGCCGCTCTTCAATTCCTTATATTATTGATTGAAAGTCAATGTTTCTGGTGCGATGGTCGCTAATTCAGAGATTAGGTGCCAAATTATGAAATACTCCGGATCGGGTTTGGCCCTAAGCCAACCCAAAGCCGCGATCCTTAACTCGCGGCAACCCAAAAGGCCTATCGGAACTGATTCCTGGATAATCGCCACCATCGAAGCAGTAAAATATTGCGCTCAAAACGGCTTTACTATTCTGACCAGTATAGGGATGAATACGTATGAGATCGTATTATACGCCGGTTCAAGATTCGTCTGCCCGATGATAGTTGTCATTGCACCGTCATCGCCCCGAGCAAGCGACATTCGGCATATTGTCAAAGACCATCATCTAAATGAGGAATCGGTGGGATTTTACATGGCTGATGAATTGGAAACTTTGAAAAAAATAGAATGGCCTGCGCGCGATAAGATAATTATCACTCTATCAGATATGATAATCCCAATTTCGATTCGAGAGGGTGGAAATCTTTCCTCCCTTATTGAAGATTACCCCGCTGATAAAGTCGTTATGGAAGAGTTTTTAATCCCCTATAACTCAAACCAGCGGACATTGAAGCAGGATTATTCTCGACTGAAAATAGCGGGATGGGCACAAGATAAGCAGTGGGATTTCCTAATTCATTGGACAAAGTCGTCAAATGGCCCCTGGCCTGGCGAAACCACTTACGATTATTATGATGCCGTAGTAAATTCAGAATCGTATGCGCGCTCGGGGAAGGAAACCCTCTGCCGTATTTTGAAAGAGAAGAAACTTAGAGCGTCCAACAAACATCTTCATAAAGGAATTATGGCTGTGGCTTTCTCGGGATTGATGCCAGCCGATGCGGTTCCGCTTATGAAATGGCGTGCCAGATATATGAATATGAGTTTTGAGCCTTATGGGATCGCCATCCACAATTCAATTTCGGGGGAGTTGGGAATCCAAAAAGTCCTTTACGGAAGCCCCGACATTTACGAGACATTGCAGGATGAAGATAAAACTTATTTCCATTCGCTGGGGAAAATCGGCGATTGGATGCCGGAAAAGGAATTCCGATTCATCGGGGATTTTGAGTTGGGGAAAATTCCCACCGATAAAATCAGGGTGATAGTCAAGAACAGCAGTGAAGTCCCGGAAGTTCAAAGATATACGGAGTCCCAAGTCCTGGCTCTTTTTGAATGATGAGTCGATTTTGATCTTGTTATTGAAGAGGAGGAATTCTAATGCTAAGAACCGTTTTCACGCTTGTTGTTTCCATTATGGCGCTGGTATCCAAAGGTATTGCTGGCGAAAATGAGATTGTTAAAAAGAAAATGGAGGTCAAAATGAATTTGGAGATTAAGTCATCCGCCTTTATTAACGGTGCGGCCATCCCGAAAAAACATACTTGCGATGGAGAAGATGTTTCGCCGTCCTTGTCATGGGATAAGATTCCCGCAGGCACAAAGAGTTGGGCATTAATCTGTGATGATCCCGATGCCCCGGTAGGCACCTGGGTTCACTGGGTGATTTATTGCATTCCGCCGGAGACAAAATCGTTGCCCGAAGCGATCGCCAAAAATCAAGTTGTCTTTAAGAGCGCCAAGCAAGGCAAAACCGATTTTGGAAAAATCGGCTATGGGGGCCCGTGTCCTCCGAAAGGAAAACCGCATCGATATTTCTTCAAACTCTATGCGCTTGATTTTATGCCTGATTGGCCGGCAGGCCGCACCAAAGCCGAAGTTATGAAAGGTATCGAAGGACATATCTTGGCTCAGGGCGAATTAATCGGCAAATATGGGCGATGATTTTCGCATTCTCAGGATCGCGTCGAATGCCATCAGCCATCATCTATTTTTTATTAGTTCCAGTTGCCGTCGAGCTTCTTCCACGGCGATCTCATATATCGGTGAAGCCAGCTCCAGGAAGCGGTCATAATTTTGGGCAGCGGAATCGAAATCGCCCAGGCTCTCTTCCACTTGGGCTAATCGATAATAACATTCGGCTTCAGCGGGTTGGAGCTTGATGGTGAATTCGAACTTGTCGTGAGCCGCGCCGAGTTCGCCATTGAGTTGATAGGCATTGGCCAGATTATAGTTAAGGCGATAATTTTCGGGGTCCAGCGCCAGTCCGGAAATAAATACGCCTATTGCCAAATCAAAATTCCCGGTCATGCAGTAGGCGACTCCCAGGTTGGTGATAATATCGGTGTCGGCCGTGTCGAGACAGTGGGCTTTCAAGTAGCATTTGATGGCCTCTTCGTACATCTGTCGATCATCATAAGTTATTCCGAGATTGAAATAAGCGGTGGCTGATGCGCTGTCTAATTCGATAGCTTTCTGAAAATGAACCGCGGCAGATTCGGGCATGGCAATAGCATCAAATATCGATCCAATTGAAAGATGGGCTTGCGATTGTAAGTAAAGATCCGATTTGCCTTCGATAGCGAGGTAATAGGCATCCAAAGCTGATGGGAAATTATTCTGCATCTCAAATGCCAACCCGATATAATAATGCAATCCTACCAACTGCGGATTGTATTCTTCCGCAAAATAAAACTCAGATAACGCCTGATTATATTTTTGTTGTGATAGATATAACTGGCCCAATGCAAAATAGCACTGGGCACAATCCGGTTTGACTCCAATTGCAGTCTTATAGAGGCCCTCCTGAATAGCAGGTTCGGATGAAGATGAAGCCTGTCTTAGACAAATCAGACTGCTGTCAAGTGCGGTTTGTCCTAATGCTCCCAACGGCGCAATCAGCATTAGCACCATAATATACAGTATTGAAATCCATTTCATCGATGCTCCCTCCTCTGATACCTTTATTATCGGTGAAATGTCCCCTCAATGTAGAAACTGCCCCGCCATCATTTCAAATTGCAATGCTCGATTAAAGGAAGGCTTATTTTATCAAGGCCATTCTGCCTATTAATATCCTCTCTTGGCAGGCAAGCCGATAATAATAAATGCCGGAAGGCAGAGCGTTCCCGTTCCAGCCAATGGTATTATCCCCCCTCGTCAGGAAATGGCTGGAAGAGCTGATTAATTTCCCTTGAAGATTATAGACATTTAGAATAGCGGTGGCAGATAGGGGGGAATGAAGAATGATATTAGTCTGGGCATTAAACGGGTTGGGGTAATTACCGATAATAGCGAATTCCCCCGGCAAACTTTCGGTTAAGTCATTGACACCGGTCAGAGTATCGACAAAGGCGGAATAAAGGAATGGCTGGTTATTGGCCGACGATAGCAACGTTACGATCAAAATCACACTATCAACTGGACTGCCGAAGTCAATCGTGAGCGATCCCAAACCATTTTGGTCACATATTACCGAATCATAACTCGCGATCCCGCTTTCACCAAAGACAATGGCATCCATCGCCCAATTCAGTTCCGGCTCCCCTTTCATTTCAAAGCGAATATTATCCGTATATACCTCGAGGTTTTTGAAGGCGATATAGTTGCTCCCGATGCCGGAAGGTGCTTTGATGGTAGTTTGGTCATATACAGGTAGAGTCGAATGAGTCCTCATTATGGAAATCGGCGGATAATTGGAGCCCTCTTCGAAATGTAAACTGTCGTCCTGCAGGCCAGTGAAGTAATTCCAGACCATAAAGCGGCGATATTCGGACCACAGCGAACTTTCATTTAAGTAAAAATAGGCATCGAGAACTTCATCGACCGCGTTTATGACCGTCCCTTCCCAGATATTGCGCATGGCATCTATGCCGAAATTTTGATAAATATACTGGGGCCAGACAAACATCCCGTACTCATGGGCGCCGTTTTCGGTGCTGTGGGCATAATGAGGGTAATTATAAAAATCATAGAGGTAATTGTAGTTGTCATTCACAGCATCATAGAGGATATCTTCCGACCAGGTGGAACTGTTTTCCATAAACCAGGCATCAGCCCAGACATTGTAGGAAAATTGTACGGCATGATAAAACTCATGAACCACGGTAACCTTTAGGGGCTCGGTTCTATCGGGATACCCGAAACCGCTATAACTGGGATCTACATAAATATAGCTGGTATATGAATAGGGTCGGTCGGGATATTGGCTTGACGGGCTTTCGGGCCAGGCCACCCCATAAGTTCCGAAATAGTGATGCATATATGCATCATATAAGCCATCGCCGCCTCCATTTACGCCATCAGATGGCGGCATCGTATACTCCAACGTATCAAATAGGGCCCATGATTCTTCGAAAAACTCCCCACAGCGATTGACAAAATCGGGATGACCATCGGCAGGAAGAGTATCGGTGGTTGCCTGATAGACCGCATCGCCGCCGGTGGTATCATAATGAATCCTGAAATGCCCTTCCGGTGTGTCATAATATTTTTGCATATTGACACGAGAGAGCAACGTGCCGAAATCGAATGAATAATTATCTCCTCGATTGATCTCCGGAATAGACTGCATCAGAGGAATAAGGCCGCATTTGGTTTGGGAATTGTTGTTAATTGAACAATGTGCGATTTGAAAGGGAAGAAGAGCAACTAACAAAACAAAAATACAGAGTTTCGATACCATTATTCGATAAAACATGCTTTTTGCCATTTTCCGCCTCCGCAAAAGGGAATAAGTGCTTCTTGATAAAGAAATGATTAATGGAAACTATTGGCAAGATATATTTTCGTATGTCAAGTGGCTGAGACACCCAATGGAAAATTGAGACTCCCATTAAGGCTACCCGGTGCACAGAGATGGCTGATGCCTTAATTAGCAGTCCATTCCTAGTCCCCTCTGCAGAGAGTGTTGAAAAAGTCAGGAAACCCGAAAAACGATCTTTACCTTCTCCCGCTTCGTCGGGAGAAGCTTGCCCGTCTGTGGAGGGGTGTCCCGACTTGTCGGGAAGGGAGAGGGTGTAACCCTAAGCTCCCTTATCCTCCGACTCCTTCTCCCAGTTAATGGGAGAAGGAGAGAAAGAAAAGATATTTTTGAAGCGCGTTCTTTTTCATGGTAGCCCAGCTTTTTCAACAAGCCCTTCCGCGGGAATGACATGTGGAGGAAGTCCGGAAGCCACTTATTCAACAATCCCTCAAGAGGGGACTATAATTAATAATTCCGTGCTTAGAATTCCGCCCCGAAAGAGAAATAATGTCGTGGTTTTTCGGAGATGCCGTTCCAATCGGTGCGCCAGGCGGCGTCATATTTAAGGACAAATATCCCCAGATTGGCGCGGGCGCCGAAACCAAATCCGGCTTTCAAATCATTAAGGCGAGTGGTGCCATTGACAGTCTTAACGCCGCGGAATCCTTCATCTTCAAACCAGGTCGCTCCCATATCGTAAAACCACACGCCATTCACGTAGGAAATGGTCATCGGCAGAGGGAATTTCATCTTGAAATATTCGATAAAAGGATAGCGGAATTCGAGGTTCATCAGGGCGTAATGGTCGCCGGTGGTTTCGTAATAATTGTAGCCGCGAAGCGGGGTAACCAGACTTCCGAAGTAGATATCGCGGATGCCATAAATATCGTTGCGCTCGGTTTTCCGCCCGATCCAATTGGCAGTTCCGCCCAGAAAGAACTCCTGCGGTGTCTTACCGAAGGATGCCCCGCCGGAAAATCTGGTAGCCAGCAGGTATCTGGTGTTGATATTAAGATACTTTCGATAGTCAAATTCCGTTGTTTGGAAATCCAGATTGGAATCAAATAATTTATTTATGGACTGACGGTAATGAAGCGCATATCGATGGCCATTAACCGGGCCGGTTATGCCCCAAAGGACGGTGTCATTTATCAATGATAATGAGGTTTCAAAAGCGCGTTTATCACTATCATCAAATGGCGGGTCATGATATTTCCTGCCGATGGAGAGATGCAAGGCTGACAATTCCAAGCGGGTGAACTTGGAAAATGGCCAACTGGCGGAAACCACTCCCCCGTAGATACGGTCGCTGAAAAGGCGATCCAGCGGATCGATATAGTAGTTTTGGCTGTGGAACAGCCCAATTCCATAGTCAATCCTGTGGGCGGTGTAAAAATAATAAGCTTCGACATTTAGCTGGTCAAGGAAGTTTCCGAGGTTGGTGCTGATAAACAGATTATGATTTCCGAATATATCCGAAAAAGCAAAAAATGATTGACCAGAAAATCCATAATAGGTGTCGTAGCCAAGGTCTCCGGCAACATAATCCGGGGTGAATTTGAGCTTATATTTTTTCTTGATGAAATTACCCTCGGAATCTTTATAAACCGGAATGGAATCTTGATTGGCGGAACTCGTGGTCTTAGTGGTATCGGCGATCTCAGGATATTCAGAGTCGATATGTTCTTTACCCACGGAAAAGACATAATCGCTAAAATCAGGAGTTGATTTCTCGGCGGATTTAACGCTATCAGCAGGGCTTTCAGCAGGAGGGGGAACCGGCACAAAAATGGATTTGGGGTCCTTGGCCACGAAAGGTGTTGGCGCAAGTCCGTTGCCATCGGTTTCTATCGGCTTGATTTTCTTCATCAAGAAAATATCGAAACCTGCCTTTTGAAAACCCGAAAATGCAATTTGATCGCCATCGGGCGACCATGCCGGAGAAAAACACCCTGATAAGGCATTTGTTATGGGATAGACTTTTCCGTCAGGAAGTTCCTTTATGTAAAGATTATATATCCCATTCCTATCAGACACGAAGCAGAGATGGCCGCCATCGGGCGAAATCGCCGGATCGGTGTTTATGCCGGTGGTGTCAGTGATAGCGGTAATGGAATGCTCCGGGATGTCCATTTTGAATATATTATAGGTTCCATAGGTAAAAGCTGTATCGTCCTCTGCTGGATGACTTGGGCGATCCGACGAGAAGATGATACCGCCGCCATCCGCCATAAAATCGGGCTCTTTATCATCATAGAGATCGTCGGTCAATGCTGTGGCCGTCCCTGTCTTGAAATCTGCCAGATATAAATCGGATTTACCATTTTTCGTAGCTGAAAAGACAATGGAATTTCCGTCGGGAGAGAAGTCCGGCGATGAGATGCTATCAAATTTGAATTTGAATTTGTCGGAGATTTTCTTCTTGCGGACATTCATGGTCATTAATTTGTCGTAGCCATGGCTCTTGGATACAAATGCGATATTTTTGCCATCCGAGGACCACGACAGCCCGGATTGATAAGCGTGGAATGACTCGAATTGAGCCGATTGCGCCCCGCGCAAGAGCCGTTCGATTATGGCCCCATCGATGGTTGAGATAATCAGGATTTCCGGATAGGAGGATCTATCGGAGAAAAAAGCAAGCCTATCACCCGATGGGGCGAATTCCGGTTTTTCGTTGTAAAATGAATTGTCTTTTTCGTGATCGGTAAGAGGTTTGGCGATATCTTTTGGCTCGGTGCGGATTGCTATTTCAGGCCAGTACTCCTTGCGCATAGCCAGCATCCATTCCTTTTCGAATTCCTCAGTGGTTTTTCCGATGGAGGCTTTCAGGGCCTTATCAATTGTCAGGTGCAGCTTCCCTTTGGCCAGAACTTCAGTGATTTTCTCCTCGCCATACTTTTCGACCAGATATGCAATTGCCGACTGGCCTTCCTTATAGACCAAAAATCCTCCCGCCCATTCGAGGGGTGCGAGGTAACCATTTATGGTGGCATCGCGCATATACATATCGGAAAATGTGTCCCAGCCATGACGGGACGAATACTCCGCATATCCTTCAGAAAACCAAAGGGGAAGACGGAATAGATACTGGCGGGAAATCAGCGAGCTGAGCGTATTGCCGTAAAGCATATCGAAAATCAGGGCGTGAGTAAGCTCGTGATGAAGGACATGCCGAAAATCCTCATAAGAACCACTAAAGGGAATGACCACTCGATTCTTGAAGGCCTCAGTAAATCCCCCCACTCCTTCCTCAATCAAACTGCCTATTACATTGGTTTGTTGAAATTCATTATGGGAGCAATAAACGATAACCGGGACCCTTTTTTTCAGATCGTAATTCAGCTCTTTGCGTATTTTGTCATAAGCGTCCTCAAGAACATCGACGGCAAATGTAGCCAATGGTTGGGCGTCGCGGTAGAAATAGACATCGAAATCCTCGCTTTGGATATAATACCAGTCGAAGGTTTTATACTGAACCTTGTTCTTCCCGAAATATTGCTGTTCCTGGGAAAAGGCAGAGTCGTATAAGATGATAAGGAACAGGAACAGGAAGATGGCTGAAAGTCGTTTTGATATCAAATTTCTACCCTTCTTAATCTAAACAGTTTATGCAAAATAGCGGTTCCATTTGCGTATAGCCGCATGAATTTTACGCCGCTTGAGCAGATCCGGTTCCGCACCATACAAAGGCGATAGTGCAGGATCTCGGGCTCAATATAGATGCGTAGGCCCCGCTTTTGCAAGAATGATATTGTCGAAACTTCTATGAAAAAGGGTATGAAGGTAATCAAGGGTGCGTAACGCATGGGCATCCATTTCGACTTACGGGGTAGAGATTTGAGGGTCGTTGTTGGTATGGAGCGCGAGAGATATCAGGGATTGCTGCCCAGCAGTTTATCAAGAAAATCCCCACTTCCAATTTCGCTTATCCGGAGCAACCTGACTTTCGAAGCCAGATTAGATTCTATATTTGCTGGAGTATATAATTCCTGGTGGGCTTTGGAAAAATCGTCATCCGCGATGACCACATTAAGCAGGATATTCAAATTGGGGGCAATAGTCGTCAGATTTCTGAATCTATCATTGATGGCTTTGTTGAAGGTGGTTATTGATGTGGCAACTTCGATTGCGGAGAGAATGTTTTGGGAACCTGTTAGAATTATCAAATCTATTTCTTTTACCAATCTGAAAACATTAGGGGTAAGACCAACTTCAAAACCGCTCAGCTTCAGGCTCAACTCGTTCAACATTGGGGATTTCCTTTGTTCAGTTTCTCCGATGTGAACATTGTAACCTCTGCTTTTCGCGGTCTCGGCGATGACCTTAATTATTCCATTATGATCGAGCAGAATGGGGATATCGATGTCTAAGGCTATCTGATCAGCTATCGCCTGATTTATTTGGCCGGGCGTTTTTGCCCTCGGATTCAAAATATAGAATTCCCGTTTTTGGCCTTTAGTCTTCAGTTTCTTGCAATATTTGGTCAGCACTTTATCAATTGTGCTCATTTGCGGGCGGTAGGAATTGACTAATTGAGAATATGTCATTACCAGCAATTCATCAAGGCTTGCTTTCGTATGTTCCGAAAGATGGCTGAAAATAAGTTGCTGGGCAAGGTTTTCGGCTGGGATGGAATCAAGGAATTTTATTGCCCCTGACGGCTCAACCATATCTACCATGAACCACTTCTTTTCTTTCTTGTCAAATATAAAGTTCCCACTGGAAAGCAATAGTCGCAGATCAAACTTGGCCAGCCGAGCCAATAGCCCTTTTTCGGAGAGATATGGCAACAAGCCGGTCATCAGTGTGGTCTCATCTGCGCCGCCGTGATACCTGATTATTTGCTCACATTTTTGCAGGAGAGATTTCTCTTCATCTGTGGAGAGATGCTCTTTTATCGCCTCTAATTCGATGGTTGACTCGTAGGGCTTGAAAGAGAGAATGAAATCGCCCAACATCGAGCCGGTTCTTTTCTGGTGAATCGTTTGGGTGTAGTTCTCAATCGGCGGTTGATAAACCATCCCCCGATTCCTGCATTCCTCCAATGATGGAAGCCTGAAACCCGCCCTTATTGCGGCGCGGTTCATCGCCATCCACACGCCGATGTCCCGGTTGTGAAAGGTCAATGCCATCCATCCATCTGGTTTGATAACCCGCCGGCATTCCTTGAATATTTTGAACAGCATATCTTCATAAAATTTTCTATCTTTCGCTCCATCGAAGCCGGAATGCCGGGTTTCGATGGCTTCATTTTCCTTGGGCGCTCCATTCTTCAAACCGAGGAATTCCCTGATCCAGACTAGATAGAAGTCAGACAACTCCGCGTATTGGACATTTCCCCCAAATGGTGGGTCGGTGATCACCGCGTCAATGGATGCGTCAGGCAGTTTGATCTCGTGGCTTGATTGAGTCAGAATCCAACAAGTGGCTCCGTTATGTATCTCCTCCCAGGGTTTAAGAGTCCTGGGAAACGAGCAAAAGTCCCCGATCTCCCGTTCTTGCTCGGCTTTGCCGGCTTTGAAGGCGGCAAAACGCTTCCGCATCGGGTCAATCGGAGACGCTTCCAAGTATGTATAGGGTGGCCAGTATATGTGGCCGGGCCATTCCAAAGGCCTATCGCCCCGCCATGCTTCGCTTCTAATAACCATCTTGTTGACGAAACGAATCGAGGCGGAGAAAATATGAATCAACCCTTGTTTTATTGATTCGTCTTTTACATTTTCTCTAATCCATTTCTTTGCTAAGCCCAAGCTTATTCGCTGTCTTGGCGTGAAGTAGTCGGCAAATTTGAGAAAGCCCTTGTTATAAAGATTGTTCTCCCTAACGGAATTCATATCAGGGAAATCATCCTTCGGTATCACCAATTTTTCTTTTTTTATTACGCTTTTTTCTGTCTTTGAAATTGAATTATAGAGCCTAATATCTCCAATTGTTGCCGGCCTAATGCGCCGTTCCTCACAGTTTTCGCAATTCACCAAAACGGAAAGCATCTTATCCGGAAGCCGTTCGCAATCGTCAGCTTTCAATCGCGCTTTGCATTTCGGATTGGTGCATTCATAAACAGCGTTGGGATGTTTTGTCGCATTTCCCAAGACCACCGAGCTCTTGCAGTCAGGGCATTTTATCACATTCGACCATTCGAACCATTCCGCAACAGCCGACTTACCGCACTTGGTGCATTTCGCACGAAAAAGAGTCTCAATGTTTTGTTTGCTCCAGTCGAACCATTTTTGGAACGCCTTTTCCACAGCATCGATATCTATCGGTGAAGCTTCAACCTGGGTTATCCAGGTCGCCAAAGGATTTAAGTCTATTCCGACCACCCGTCTCCGCAACTTCAAAGCTTCAACCACTGTCACCCCGCCCCCGCAGAATGGATCCAAAATGATGTCCCCCGGATTGGAATAATGCTCGATCATTTTCGAGAAAACGTTATGTGGCCGTCTGGCATAGTACCGGTGCATCTTATAAATGGGCGTGTGAGCTTTTGCCAGCACCGGCGCTATGATAGGTCTAAGCGGTTTGCTCTTAAGACCCTCTTTTTGGACCTGCAAATCTATGGCTTCGTGGACGGTTTTGGCTTGTAAATCAAGTTCCCTATTCATAATTACTCCGCCAGCCTTTTAATATCGGCCCCCACCGACTGCAATGCCTCATCGATATTTTCATATCCTCTATCGATATGATAAGCCCGCAGAATCTCGGTGGTTCCTTTCGCTCCCAGCGCCGCCACCACCAGCGCCGCGCCGGCCCGTATATCCGAAGCCATCACCGATGCTCCGTGCAGATGCTCGACGCCACTGATGACCGCCCGATCCCCCATCACTCTGATATCAGCTCCGAGCCTTTTCAGTTCCATCGCATGCCCCATTCTGTTCTCAAAGACGGTCTCGACTATATTGCTGACTCCGTCCGACACCGCGCATAATGCCATAAAGCAGGATTGAAGGTCGGTGGGAAATCCGGGAAAGGGAAAGGTGGTTATATCGACAGATTTCAATCGATTCTGACAGGAAACCGCCAAGCCATTCTCCATTTGGATTACATCAACTCCCATATCGCGGAGTTTCATAAGAGGCATCTGCAAATCCGATTCTCGCGCATTCTCAAGGAATAATTCACCGCCGGCAATGGCGACTGCGCAGGCATAAGTGCCGGCGACGAGCCGATCCGGCATCGCATCATAGTGGCACCCATAAAGCCGCTCGACACCTTCGATTTCGATGAAAGTGGAACCGGCACCCTGTATGCGGGCGCCCATTCTGATGAGGAAATTGGCTAAGTCCACAACCTCCGGATCGCAAGCGGCGTTGACAATGCGGGTGATTCCATTTCCCAAAGCTCCGGCCAGCATTATGTTTTCGGTGCCGGTATGGCTGGGCCTATCGAAGAATGCTTCGCCGCCACGGATTTTCTCGGCAGTCGCACGAATATACCCCTCCTTATCGGAAACGACTGCTCCAATCGATTGAAATCCTTTGATATGCAGGTCAACCGGACGCGCCCCAAGGACACATCCTCCGGGCAGAGATACTTCCGCCTGGCCGAATCGTCCCAGTAAGGGCCCCATCACCAAGAATGAAGCCCTCATTTGTCTGACCAGCTCATACGGGGCGCGGAAGTTGGCGATATTCTTGGCTGATATTATTACTCGATGGGATTCACCATCATGATTGACTTCGGCTCCCAGAGTCTTCAAGACTTTGAGCATAGCATCTATGTCCCGGATATTGGGGACATTGTCAATAATGCACTCGCCATCAGAAGCCAAAATTGTGCCTGCAAGGATTGGCAAGACCGAATTTTTCGAGCCGCCGATGCCAATGCGACCTGTTAATCTTTTTCCACCATTTATGACTAATTTATCCATTGTCTTATTCCCTGATATTTGGAAAATTAAGAGACATGCGCCTTGATATCATTCGTTCTTTTTGCCGATCATATATCCAAAGATGGTCAGCACCAGCACTCCGATGCCGGCGGCTCCTCGGTACAAATAGAAGCTATTATATCCGAATCTGAAAATATCATTACCCGCCACAACCAGCAAGACCAAGCTTTGCAGAAGCAAGATGACGAATAGCACCTTATTGGCGCGAATCGGATCGCCGCCAAATCCAAAAGCGGCGTAAATTGAACCCCAGTTGACTAAGAATATTGGCAGGATATCTATCCGACCCGAAGCGAACAACTGCGTGATGAGCACCATCAATGCCGCGGCGATACCGGATCCTATAATGTTGAGAATATGAACCATATCAATAGAGATAAATTATCTTCCATCCATCAGGTGATTTAAGGAGACCTACTTTGGTGTAATTCTGTATGCCGGTATCTTTGCCGATAAAGCTCAATTCCACTTCCGCTCGATCGTCGGTAATCTTGCCCTTGCCGACAACTATCTGGCTATTCAGGTAATATAACCGCCGATTGCCGCTGTCAATTAAGCTATTGAAAAACTCCGCCTTGTAATAAATCAGGGAGCGAGACGAGTCTTCCGGCGACATTTCTTCCAAACGGCTCTTTATCATCCCTTCCCAGTTCACCATGGACTCAATTGCGGTCGAATCGTTGCTGATGATCGCCCCAACGAATTCCTTGACCACATTACGCGGATCATCCCTCCCCGAACAGCTAATTATTAACAATGAGAAGAGGAGAAATATAACCGGCCAGTATCTTCGCTTATTCATTCTTTACGCTCAAGCTAAATATTATCCTATTCTCTCGAACTGTCAAGCGTATTGGGATAATAAATCAAAAAAACTGCGTTTTTGGGCCTCGAATTTGAGGCGGCCCTTTTGTAGAACGGCTGAATCTTATCCCAGCAAGATTGGCAACGGTCGGTTTAAATAAAAAACCACCCCCTTGTCAGAGGGTGGTTATCCGGATCTGAATCCCTGTTGTTATCCGGCGGCCAACCGATCTGTTTATGGTTATACGGGGACTAGATCCATACCGCAAAGCTACCGCTATTCTGAATGGAGGCCGGTTATCTATTCTCTCGGATTGATAACCTGATTACAGTCGCTTCGCCTGCAATAAAAGCATTATAATTAACACTTTTGCCGATAATCTCATCCCTTACCGTAACATAAGTGGATAGATTTAATGTCCATCCTATTTTATTTTCACATCCCCTTTGACAAACTTTAAGTCGGGTATGGATAATACAATCAGGGAGGGAAGGACCAGTTGATTGAAGATTTTGAATGCTCCAATCTTGAGCACCCTGGACAGAAAAACCGAAAGTATCAAACCGTGGGAGACTGCAACGATATTCCCACAATTGTCATTGGACATTAAATAATCAACTACCGATTTAAGACGGTAATAACAATCATCTGCAGTTTCATCTCCTAAAATCATACTGGCGGGATTGGTGAAGAAATTTCTGATTGAAATATCATAATCGCTCTTACGCACGTATCCTTGTGGATTTCGGTCAACATCTCGAAGCTGGTCAATTTTCTCCAGCGGGACATTGTATTTTTCAGCCATTATAGCCGCGGTTTCCAATGCTTTGGGTTCCGGGCTGGTGTAGATTTTATTCAGCTCATAATGAGAAATCCTTTCACAGAACTCGAGGGTTTGTGTTGCTCCCTCACTGGAGAGATGCCAGGTAGATGGATGTCGATTGGGATCTATGCGAGGCATCGCATGACGGATCAAAATCAGTCTTCTCACCAACCGAACCTGCCGAAAATAAGAAATGCCATAATCAAGAGGATGATGATTACTGCCAGGCCCAATATCCGTTTGAATTCGGTTCGAAAAATATACATCCCGTAAAATCTGCTCGTCACCTCTTTTGAAACATCATCGCCATCGAGATGGCGGCAGATTATATCTAATCCGATCCGATCCAAAATTCTAATGGAGGCCTCCGAGAATTCGACCGATGCTTTATGGGGAGCGCCGAAGTATCCCAGTCCTTTTCCCTTAGACCATGACGATTTCCTCCCCAATTGATGGTAAGGCACAAGCATAGGCTCAAGACCCTTATATCCGGCTTGCACGCATTCCGGCTGAATTTTTAGCATCATTGAGGTCTCCCACCATCCGGCGTGAATGTCTTCACTCAAGAGCCGCTTTTCTTGGTCAGTGAATTCGATGCCCATTTCTTTCTCAAAATCAGCGATGAACCCGCCGGAAAGGAATTTCTCGGCTATGGCGCCGGTAATCGAAATCATCCGGGCGTCGTATTTTTTGGAGACGCGACTGCAGGCCTCCTCCAAAGCCACGATATGCCGGGGGCCGCCATGAAATGAAAAAACGATAATATATTTGAAACCGTAAATAGCAAATGCCGAACCGACGCCGGAAACGAGGTCTCTGACCACGCGTTGTCTTAAATTTATCGAACCGATAAATTTGAAAACTTGTGTGCCTACCGGCAAGAGGGGATGGATGACTATATCCCATTCGGGTTTGAGCGTTTGAAGCTTCTCCGCGGTGGAAAAAGCGAAATATTCGGCATTGAAAGCATCAACACCCACCGGTAAATGGGGACCGTGCTCCTCCAACGGAGATATGGGAATGAAAATCGCTGTCTTGTCTCGCCGAAGCGAGTCAACCTGGCGATAATTTAGTCTTTCAAAACGATGAATCATAAAACACTACCAATAAGAGAACAGTGCTCCGACCATAGGTTATAATATATCAACGGCGAAAACAATCATAAATGAAATTGAGAAACGAATAACTCTTGCAAATGGTTCATAGTTAATGTATCTAAAGAAACTTTGAAGACATTCGAGGTTTTGATTCAGGTTGGTTTAATAATTCTGAGTGTCGGATACGCCATCGGCATACTAATTCTCAGAAAAGGTCTGAATTTGGCCTCACAGATGACCGTGAACACATTGACTGATGATGAAAATTTGCCTTCGGTGACTGTTCTAGTCCCTGCTCGAAATGAGGCAGAAAATATCTCCAAAGTGGTAGATGATCTCAGCAGACAGGATTACCCTCGCAATAAGATTCTCTTTATGATAATAGATGATTTTTCCGAAGATGGCACGGCTGAAATGGCCCGGAATGCGGTTTTGATGGATGAACGATTCAGGATACTGGAGCTATCCGGCCAAACCGATTATATTGCCCGGACTTTACTTTCTGCCAAGAAGAGGGCAATTGATTTTGGGGTCCGCAACGCCACCACAGATTTTGTGCTTTTCACTGATGCCGATTGCCGCCTTGGACCTTGCTGGGCAAGAAGTATGATGAGCTATTTGGGCGGCTCCTGCTCCATTGTTGCCGGGCATGTCGGATTTCATTATGATTCCGTGCTGAAAGGAGCGCTGGCGTTGGAGTCTTTGGCCACCAGATTAATTTCCGCTGGAGCCATCGGGCTGGGCGAAGCGATAACTTGCGCCGGTGGGAATTGGGGTTATCGCAGGCAGATTTACGAAAAACTGGGAGGATTTGAGAGATATCAGAAAGTCCTCTCCGGCGATGATACCCTTTTGATTCAATCGGCAGTGGCTAAAGGGGAAAAGGCGGTTTTCAATTTCGACAAGCGGAGCTTTGTATTTACGACTGAGCGAGGAAGCCTCTATGAGATATTCATCAGGCGAATCCGCAGGCTGGGCATCACGCCGAATTTTCAGGCCGGAATTATGATTTTTTCTGCATTGATTTTCATTTATGCCTGGCTGTTGGCGCTGACGCCGGTGTTGGCTTTAATCAGGCCATCATTAATAGGCATTCTGATAGCGGCATGGGTGTGGAAATTCGCTTTTGATTTTTGGATTTTAAGTAATGGGGCAAAGATCTTTGATGCGACTCCGTTGCTAAAATATCTTCCTATCACCGGTATGATATATCCTTATTATATCGCCATTGTGGGATCGCTGTCGCTGGTGATGCGCGGGAGCTGGAAAGGACGCATAGCTTGAAAAATATAATTTTAGCCATATCGCTTTTGCTGATTTGGGCCAACCACGCACTGAGCTTTGATTTTCTGAGGGCGGAAAAGGCGAAATATGAAGTAAGGTACCTGACCTTGCCGGTAGTGCGAGTTTCGATGGAAAGCACGCCGATTACCGAACCCGATTCCGGCTCTTATAGGATCTACATCACTGCCCGAACGACCAAATTCTGGAGCATGTTTTATCCCATCGATAATTTTTACTGGACTTACCTGGATACCATTGGCCTGCCCCTGATATACCGCCGGAATATCAACGAGAAATCGCTCAAAAAGCAGTCGAGTGAGCAATTCGATCATCGCTTCAACCGTATCTATTACGAAGGCGATACCGCCATTGATCATCCCGGAGACCTGGAAAATTTCTTCTCCGCACTCTATCGATTGCGGACTGCCCCGCTATATCTGGGAATGGCCGACAGCTTTTATATCAATGTGGAAAAAGCCTCCTGGATAGCCCGATGGACAGTTGAAGGGATTAAAGACATCAAAGCCGGCGGCAAACAGATCAGTTGTTATCAAATCGATGTCAAGTTCACTTCCAAACTGCAGGATACCAAACGCTTGCCCACAGACGCCCTGTCGTTAAATCTGGTCAGCGAAGATACTATTTTGAAAATCTATATCTCTAAGGATGATTGGCGATTGCCGATCAATGTGGAGTACCAATTGACTCCATTCGATGTCGAAGCTATCATCACCGAATTCCCAAAGGGTTATTTGGAACCGGAAAACCGTTAACGATGTTGATCAGAAAATGCTGTTGCCCGGGGATAAGTTATCACTCTTGCTGAGTATCCTGCCGATTCTGGCTTACGCCGAGACTCACTACCGCTTTACCGGTTTTCCAAGTCGATATTTTAAGCGCGAACCGGAGATCATATTCGATCTTCCCCGACGCCTTGAACCCGGCGCTGATTTGCCGGTAATATTGCTGATCAAAGATGCTGATCGTTACCCGATATCGGTTGAATCCATTGAGGCAACTATTCGACAGAAACAGCCAAGCGAGACAATAAAGTTTCAACTACCGGTATCGAAAGTAACCGATTACCTTTTTTATCAAATCTTCACCATCCAAAATTCCCAACTTCCCCAAGGCGGATTTGAAATCAATATCGCCTTCAAATATGCCTCCAAGGGCAAGATAAAAAAAGCCCAAAACGACAATCACCGCGGCACCCGTCATAAGCCGTTCAAAGTGTATCACAATTCCGAATCCTGGCCCAAAGACAATGGGTGGTATGCTGGCGACATCCATGCCCATTCCGATGCCACCGATGATTTCGTGGAATTCGGCGCGCCGATAGAAGTTTACGCGAAGATGGGGCCGCCTCTGGGACTGAGTTTTATGGCTATCACTGACCATTCTTACGACATCGATGATGAACCCGGAAAATATTACGCCCCGGACCTGGATCTCAAAAGATGGAAACATCTGAGCAAATCGATTTCGGAATCAAATGCCAACCCTGGATTCATCATTATTCAGGGTGAGGAAATTTCCTGTGGCAGCAAAGACAGTCGCAATGTGCATTTATTGGGGCTAAATATGAATAGATTTATCCCTGGCTATGGGGATTCCGCTGAAAGCTGGTTTAATAATAGTCCAACATCGCCGATCGGCCAAGTAGCTGGCGAGATCACGGGCCAGGGTGGATTGCCTGTTGCGGCGCATCCCGGAGAAAAGCCAACATTTCTGGAAAAGCTTTTGCTTAACCGCGGACCTTGGACTTTCGATGATTGCGACAGCGATGATTTTCACCATCTGCAGATACTAAATGGACGCCGTACCGATTCATTTTTCGCCGGTATTGCGCTTTGGAGGAAATTGTTGATCGAAGGGCATCACAAATATGTTGTGGCAGGCTCGGATGCGCATGGGAATTTGAATCGCCTGCGGCAGATACGAATGCCATTCTTGAATTTTCGGGAAAGCGATCGTCAGACCTTCGGATGCTCACGGACGTTAGTTTATCTTGGAGATACCCCTCCCTCGGCTTTTTCAATTCTGGAAGCAATCAGACTCGGCAACTGCATTATCACCGACGGCCCCTTTATTAATTTGTTTTTCAAGAACTCCGACAGTGAAAGACGTATTCCCGGAGATACTATCGAAAATATGGGCACATCCGACTGGCAGCTTAATATCGAATTGAAGACAACGGAGGAATTCGGCCCACTCGGAAAGATGAGGATTTATTATGGTGATATCAATAAAAGAAAGGAATCAATGCTGATTTACGAAGATGCTTTCCCGAAAACCTATCACGACCATTTTGAGAGCCTGAATATTACCAATGCCCTTAATTCCAATGTCTTGCCTGGCACCCACCAGAAGAAGGATTTCCGTTACGACTCTGGAATCACACCGTCCCCAAAGTTGAATGGCTATATCAGGGCTGAATTGACCACCGTCAAAGGAAACATCTGCCTGACGAATCCGATCTGGATAAAATCATAATTATTCGGATTGATGATATCATTACTGCACGACCCGCCGCCTAAGTAGCCTTAACGCCACCGCGAAAGCGATCGAGCCAACTATTATCACCCAGATAACGCTCTTCCAAATATCCGGATGGATCACTCCGGTTATCAAGCTCCGAGTGATTAAAACCACATGATAGAGTGGCATGAAAAAGGCAACTTTCTGCGCCCAAGGAGGTAATTGGCTGACCGGGAAAAAAGTGCCGGCGAAAATGAACATCGGGGTCATTATTAGAGTGAAAAGGAAATCAATATAGTTTATGGCCGGAATCCAGGAGATATAGGCAATAGCGATACTTCCGAACATAAAACCGCCTATCAGGCAGACGAAGGGCATTAATAATGCCAGGGGCGATTTGACCAACCCAAATAAGAAAATGACAATCATTATGGATACCGCTTGAAGCAATGCCCGGCAGGCTCCATAAAGAATCTCGCCGGTGATAACATCTTCTATCGAAAGCGGCGTGGCTATCATCGCATCCCAGGTCTTCTGATAATGCATTCTCACATAGCCGCCGATGGCACCCTCGAAGAAAGGAGCGGTCATTATTACTGAGGATACCAACGCCGGCGCAATGTATTGGACATAAGAATAGCCATCGATGTCGCTTACCAGCGCTCCCAACCCATATCCCATACCGACCAGATAAAACAGCGGGTCCAGAAATGGAGGAATAAGGGTGGTCTTCCACATCTTGATAAACACGTCTCGATGTCGAAGCAGGACGCTGAAAGCGCCACGGGAAAGATTCGGGAAAATCAGGTTCAGCATATTGGCATAAGATTATTCATAGGGATTGCCGTCATAACTATTCCCTTAGTGACCTGCCAGTCAATTTTAGAAATAAGTCCTCTAGATTGGCATAACGTTCTATGACCCGCGGTAAATTCATCTCCGCTAAGGAATCCAAGATAGGTTTGGGATCATTGGTGAATATGTATATGGTATCACCGAAATATTCATAAACTTCATTTTCGATCAATGGCTTCAGGCTTTCATATACTTGCCCCTCTATTTCCTGAAGTTCTATCACCATCCTGCCGGGAAGTTTCCTGATGAGCTCCATCGGAGGTCCTTCAGCGATGAATTTACCATTATCGATCATAACCAACCGGTCGCAAAGATAAGTCGCTTCATCCATATAATGCGTGGTCAATAATATGGTAATTCCTTTCCGCTTGAGCTCTCGCAGTTTCTGCCAGACCAAATGCCTCGCTTGCGGGTCAAGGCCGGTGGTGGGTTCATCAAGTATGAGAATTTCCGGGTCATTAATCAGTCCGCGCGCCAAAGTCAGCCGTCTTTTCATACCGCCCGATAATTCCATCACTGCCGATTGGTTCTTAACATTCAATGAGAAGAATTCGAGCAATTCCCGAGCGCGTGCGACAGCGTCTTTTTTCGAAATGCCATAATATCGGGAGTAGGTAATCAAATTTTCATAAGTTGTCAAATCGGGATCCAAGTTATCTTCCTGAGGAACAACGCCCAGAATCTTTTTGACTCCACGAGGCTTGTTCATCACATCCATCCCTTTGACTCTCAGTTGACCCGAAGTAACACTAACAAAGCAATAGATCATTTTCATAATGGTCGTTTTGCCGGCGCCATTTGGTCCCAGGAAACCGAAAAGCTCCCCCTGTTCGATAGCAAAATTCACGGAATCGACGGCGGTGATATCACCATAGCGTTTGGTGAGATTCTTGCCGGTGATGATGGCTGTCATACCCTTCTTAATGCCTGACCTAAGAAGGACGGATTGATTCGCTCAAATTATACTCTTTTCCGGGTTTCATTGTGACCGCGTCGTAACCCAGAGAGCGAAGTTCCTGGGCGAATCCCTCAAAACCATGCAAAGTAAAAATTCTCTTGGGATTGACCTGCTCGACATATTTAACCAATGACTCATAATCGCAATGGTCGGAAATCAGGAATGCCCGATCTATTCCGTGAAAATTCCAGGCCCCCCCATCGATGCCCCATCCACTTAAGAAGATCAACACCTTATTATTAATTGCGGCAATGTTCTTGAAATTTTTCATATGCGGGGGTATGATGAGGGCTCCTTCAAATGGCCCACCATTGAACATTGAATATTTTCCCAATTTGATCCCGAACCTCTCATATATCTTCGCAATCCTATATATATCTCTCTCCACGGTAACGTCGATTCCGAAAGAAGCCAGAATCGCTATGGCTTCCTGCGCTTTGCCAAGAGTATAAGCCATAACTATCGGTTTGCGTCGATTATTGATTGCTTCCAAAACAAAGGCCGCGAATTCCCGTTCAGTCTCCTCCCGTCGAGGGAATAAATATTGAGGAGCGCCATAGGTTGTCTCCATCACCAGGATATCGCATTGCTCAATTCCGGCTGGCAGGCAGGTCCGCGAATGCCCCAAGCGGAAATCCCCAGTATAAACTAAGCGGATGTGGTCGGTTTCAATTAAAATCTGGGATGATCCTAAGATGTGTCCGGCAGGGAACAGCTTAAAGCGTGCCCCGTTGGATGCGACCCACTGGTCGTATCCAACACGATTTACGCCGAGATTCCCCAGACGGTGACAGGTCAACGCCGCCGTCTCGGGGGTGCAAATTATTCGTTTATGTTTCGCAGTATGATCGGCATGAGCATGAGAAATATAGCAAGATGGTTTGATTCGCTTTGAATCCATCCATAAATCAATTCCCTGATAGTAAAGCCCTTTATCATGCAGAATCATTGAATCATATTCCTAATCGCCCTTTGTTTTATATCCGATATCGCGGAGAAACTTCATCCGCGATCTAACGTCTTCCTCTGTTTCCACTCCTTTAGGCGAAAACCCATCTATGACCCCCATTATACCTCTTCCTTGCTCGGTCTCTGCCACAATAATCTGGAGGGGATTGGCCGTGGCGCAATAAATAGTCAAGACCTCAAAACAACATTTCAGGGCATGGGTCAAATTTATCGGGAAAGCGTTTTTAACGAAGATTATGAAGCTATGACCGGCGCCAATGTTTTGGGCAGTGTCGATAGCCCTTTGCTTCAAATCATCACTATTGCCTGCGGCGCGAATCAAGCAGGGTCCTGAAGCTTCACAAAACGCCAGCCCGAATTTGACATTCGGTGAGGACGAAATTACTAACTCGTAGATGTCCTCGACCGTTTTGATGAAATGCGACATCCCCAGGATCACATTCGTCTCCGCAGGTAATTCAACTTGGACAATCTCTAATTCCATTACACCTCCTGAATAAAATACGGCGCCTTTTTCTCATAGCAATCCCAGACCATTTATGAGAGGAAAAGTCTGATGGGTCAGTTGGATTGTTCGACCTTCATCGTGGAATAATTCAGCTCGGACCCAAGAGCGCTGTGGGGGATTAAGAAGATGATCATCATCAATACTGCGGCCCCGATTACAAAAAGCCGGGGACGTCTATCTCTGAATACCGCTATGGCCGCTATAAACCACCCTATGGACGCAATCAGGGTTTTGTTGTCGGTCAGGTCGAACCCAAAGGGAAATCCGGTCCAGTAATCCCCAAAGGCATATTTTTGCATTAGAGGACCAAGAATAAATCCGCCGGCAAATAAAAATGCAATCGTCCACAATGCGTAGGTTTTCAGCTTCTGGTCTGAGATTAAGGCTTGCATGCCAGCGCGTGTAGATACCAGCATAGCCATAAACATACAAAATATATGCGGGATAAGAACCATATTCGGCACTGCCCCCTTAAATCTTATCACCACATCCGTATATTCTGGAATACGGACTGCATTATTCCCCTGCACCAGATAAATATTGTATTGGAGTTTTCCGGCTGGAGGTTGATGGGGAAGATATGCCTTCAGATAATCGCCATCATGATTCATCTGAATCTGTGTCCAGGACTCATCAATCTTGTATCGCTTGTAAGAGAGGACGCCATTTATAGAATGGTCAGGAATCTTGATGCTTACCGGATGGTCATCATCGCCGCCATGGCTGCGTTCTAATCCGTATTTTATTTCCATTCCTCCGAGCGATGTTTTGCCTTTCATGGGATAGGTTGGACCCGTCGCTCTCTGGTAAACCGCCGAAGCCAGTGTTATGGCAACTGCCAAAATCCACAAGACAACATTTCTATTCATAAATATCCTCTCAATATATCCATCCTTGATTGGCCAACCTAAAATAGCCATTCGAAAAAATCAACTTATATTTGCTGGCGAGATCAAGAGGGAACATAGCGATTGGTAATATTGGCGCCCGTTTTCCCCGCTACAACCTTAAATTCTGCGGGATGGGTGGTCGTATCTCTGATAACATCAATGTGAAAACCAAGTTTTTCGGTGATCAACCGAAGTCGCCCGGCGTTATCGCCAATCAAGATATTGCCAACTTCAGGATTTACGATTAATTGAAATGAGTTAAACTCCGAGGCGACTTTAGCCCTCTTGAACCACCGTTCGATTTTAATGGCGACAGTTTCATTCGAAAGTACTCGTCCTATCCCATCGCAGTGAGGGCAGGGCTCCGAAAAAGTGTGCATTAATGATGGCCGGACGCGCTGACGGGTCATCTCGATCAGCCCGAGATCTGATACCTGGGTGATGAAGGTCTTGCTACGATCCTTCTTGAGCTCCCTCTTGAACTCATCGAACAGGCGGCGCTTACTCTCATTATATTTCATATCGATGAAATCGATGATGAGAATTCCCCCTATATCTCGAAGGCGCATCTGGCGCGCGATTTCTTTGGCGGCCTCAAGATTTGTATTTAAGAGAGTGGCCTCATTATCGCGCTTGCCGACAAATTTCCCGGTATTTACATCAATGGTCACCAGGGCTTCGGTTTGATCGATAACGATATAAGACCCTTTCGCAATCCATACTTTGCGATCCAGCATCTTTTCGATCTGGGCCTCGACATGGAAATGATCAAATATCGGAATCCCTTCACTATATAGATCCACCTTGTTCATCAGATTGGGCGCCACCATCCGCAGGTAATTACGAATGTTACGATACTCTTTCTTTGAATCGACTATGACGCTCTCGATTTCGGAGCTGAGCAGATCGCGGATAATCGATGATGTCATCTCCATGTCGCGATGAAGCAACACGGGCGCGGGATGCTTTTCAGAACGGGATGAAATTTTTTTCCATAAGCGGAAGAGCAAACCTATATCCGCCTTGAATTCCTTCTCGGATTTCCCTTCAGCCACAGTCCTGATGATCACCCCAAATCCCTCCGGGCAAAGCTTGTTGACAATGCCGCGAAGCCTTTTCTTTTCCCCCCAATTGGATATCTTCCGCGATATGCCTATACCCGATGACCCGGGAACCAAAACCAGATATCTCCCGGGCATCGAAATCTCGGTGGTTACCTTAGGACCCTTTTCTCCGATCGGCTCTTTAATAAGTTGCACCAGCACATCCTGATCTTTCTTGAATAAATCAGAAATCCTGCGGCTTAAATGCTTTTTAGGATGATGGTAAGGTTCGCCCGCATCATCTTCCGCTTCATCATAAAATGTAAAATGCCCCTCGCCCTCGAAATCGCCGACATCGGAATAATGCAGGAAGGCATTTTTGTCCATGCCGATGTCTATAAATGCGGCCTGTAAACCGGGCAACACCGACGAAACCTTCCCCTTATATATATTTCCTACCAGCCGTTCATTTTCAGGTCGTTCTACAAGAAGTTCAACGAGGCGACCTTCCTCGATTATTGCAATCCGGCTCTCATAATCAGTTACATTAATGACTATTTTTGTGCCGGCATCTCCATCATTCACCACTCACCTCAATAAACAAAGTTTCATACAAATGGCTCCTTAGCCTTTACTTACAAATAATAATAGGTGGTAGTGATAGTGCGGACCGTCCCACTTTTCAAATTTTTTCAAAGCCCGCCATCACCCACCATCTCACCTTGATGCGGATGGTATCCATTGATGAATTCAAGAGCGCTCATCGCAGTCTTGCCTTCAGGCTGAATAGTCAATATCTCAACCATCCCATCCATGCACGTTACTAACAACCCCCTTTTCTCCGACCCCACAACCATTTCCCCCGGACAACACCGCCGTTCTCCACCACCAGCTATGGTTGCCCGCAGGATTTTTACCTTCTTACCTCTAAAAAAAGTGAAGGCCCCTGGCCGCGGCGACAATCCTCGCACCAAATCAACTACTTTCTTGCATGGTTTCCCAAAATCGATCCTACAGAAATCAGTCGTTATCTTCGGGGCTAATGATGCCAATTCATCTGATTGTGCCATGGCCTCCGCTTTGCCGTACGAAATCACTTCGACCGTCTCAGATAGCAGTTCAGCTCCAATTACTGAAAGCTGATCATATAGCTCTCCGAAAGTCGTCCCGGCCGCTATTGGCCACTCCCTCTGCTTTAAGATATCGCCCGTATCCACCCTAGGTTTCAGGAAAAATGTCGTTACTCCCGTGACAGATTCTCCATTCATAATGGCCCAGTTGATGGGTGCGGCGCCACGATATTTAGGAAGCAGAGAAGCATGCAAGTTGACACTTCCTAAAGAAGGGATGCTCAACAACCCCCGAGGAAGAATTCTAAAAGCCACTATCGCAAATAGTTCGGGGCGGAGATTCAGCAACGTTTCTACAAGGCCCTCATCGGAAAGTTTCAGCGGTTGGAATATGGTCAGACCCAGACTCTGGGCGAGGGACTTTACCGGAGATGATCTTAATTCTCTTCCTCTTCCCGCAGGTTTGTCAGGATTAGTTACAACGGCCAAAATTTTGTGATTATCCTTAAAAAGCCTTTCTAATGAAGGGAGAGCAAAAGAGGGATTGCCCATAAAGACGATCCTCAATTAAAAACCTCGATGTCTCCCGCTTTTAATTTACGCAATTTGCCATTAATAAGCTGCTTTTTAAGGAAACTAAAGTAATCGATGAACAATTTCCCTTCAAGATGGTCATATTCGTGGAGCAGCACTCTGGCAATTAAACCGTTTCTTTCCATTCTTATCGGATTTCCATCAATATCCAGGGCCTCCACTAATACTCTATCGGGACGAATGATATTTTCAAACAGTCCGGGGAATGATAGGCAACCTTCTTCACCTCCCTGTTCCCCTTCAGTTTCGATGATTTTCGGATTGATCAAAACAAAGGGTCTCTCATCGGCATTAACCGATGAGGGATCAACAGCATAAATGCGGATATCGTGCCCCACCTGATTTGCCGCCAAGCCAATGCCCTTCTTGACTATCATCGTCTCAATTAAATCCTGAGCAAATTGAGCCAAATCGGAATCGATATTCTCGATCAGGGAAGACTCCTTTCTAAGGATTGGATCTCCATAATATTTCAAGTCAAGAATGGCCACCAAATTTTCCTTCGGTTTTCAATCGCCGCCGGCTCTATTCCGGCGTTTTCCCGCCGATCGCGCTGCGAAGAATTTCGATTTTTACATTCTCCGCAATGCGCAGGACGATAATATTATCCTTTTCGCTCATTCCAACAATTGTTCCCAAAATGCCGGAATTGGTCACTACTCTGTCCCCCTTTGTTAACGCCGAAAGCATCTTTTGATGTTCCTTCTGTTTTTTGGATTGCGGACGGATCAGCAGGAAATACAATACCACAAACATTAAAATGAAGGGCAGGAAACTCAATAGAAAATTGCCGCCTCCCTCCTGGCCACCGGATGGAGCCATCGCATAAGCTACACCTAACAAACTATCTCCTTTTCAGTTAAATGATTAATGATTAAAATATCATCGGATAATTTATCCCCAAAGAGGGCCTTTCGCAAGAAAATTAATTTACCGACATAAGCGATCGAATGAGGTGCTTTTGTAAGCAAGTCATGATTCCCATCCTGCGCCCAATATTAGCGCGCCATCATCCCTAATGCTCCATCAATATTACTTGACTTTCTATTTATCATTCAATATTATCTCAAATACCTTTATACTCAAAGTTGGATTTGATTCTACAATAATGGTTGCTGGTTTATTGGAAAACTCTTGTAGCAAAATTCATCTGGGACTCCTTACCATTCTGGGATTCTCTTTTTGGTTCTTGGTGGGATTCCCCTTCGCGAATTATAATGAGTCATATGTATGGATAGCCCTTCTCAATAAGCTCGGATTTTGGGATACTTTTACTCATCGGTTTGAAGTAGTCGTGAGTTTTAGACCACTTTTTCAGGCTTCTGGTTGGCTGGCATATCGGCTTCTTGGCAATTCGATGAATCCGGTACAGATCATCAATTATGTATGGGCGATGACATCGTGGCTCATTCTTTTTGGGGCAATAAAAGAAAAGAGGGTTTTTAGTCTGTTATCTCTTGTCGTTGGGGGAGTATTCTTTTCGGGCTACATTTATCTTTTTACTTTACACGGAATTGGTTATAGCTCATTACTTTTCATGACTGCAATTTTATTTTACAAGGAGTCAAATTATTTTTCGAAAGCAAGTATTATCCAATTATTCCTTTTGACTTTCATTTGTTCGCAATTTCACTCTTTCGCCTTTTTGTTGTTCCTTGCTTTCACTGCGGGAATGATGCTTGAAAAGAGGAATGAAATTGCCAGGTGGCAGATCTTAGCGGTATTGATATTCGCCCTAGCAATGATAATGACCGGCTATATTGAGATGAGAATTTTCTACGAGAAGGTTCCCTCCCTGACAAACCTTGATTTTCTCAATGTGCTTTCAACGTATAAGACAGTAGAAGTCAATCGATTAGCATCATTGGTCTCTCTCTCATTGGTTATTATAACGATAATGAGTATGAGGCTCTCCGCGCTAATTAAAATGCTGGTAACAGCAACGGCTACTTTGCTCTCGATTTTCTTTATGAACGTGGGTCTACCGATTATTATGTTATGGATATTCACATGCCTTCTTAAGGCAATAATCCTCAAGAAATGGTCCATAGCGTCTTTAATTGGTATGGCGTTTTTGATCCCTTTATTCGGCTATCGCGGACACCCTACTTACGCTATCATGGTACTTATGGCATGTGCCGCTATTGTTCCGATGGGTTGGCCTGCATTTGAAGCTAAGTTGGGGTTCTTTAATGCAAAGATAGCGTCCTCGTTGACAGCAATTGTGCTGGTAATCGCCCTTACATTGAGGATGGGAGTGGATTTGCCGATTATATCAAAATTGGCGAATCCCTTGCTGGCAGAAAAAGAAAAAACCTTCCAACTGGAAAGTGTTATCAAATGGGTTATGCAATCCCAGTATAGTGATTATGAACTAAGGTTCAACAAATCGAAGTATTCTCTAACTTCGGTGGAGCATAAAATCGATCGCACCAATAGACCCCCTACACTTCAACAATTTCTCGATTATTATATGGATTGGCTGCGTCCTGCCCATCAGAAGGATATAGAAAATTCCCGATCCCTGCTGGTCTGCTTCGGTAGCGAAAAAATTGAGGGTGCGGGCATTTTGTATGTAGTGAAGGGAAAATACGCGGGAGATGCGATAGTATATCTTCAATCCGAATGATGGCATTCCTGAAGCATAGCTCAAAAACATATCAAAGCGGGCATCTGTCCCCAGCAACGGCAAATTGACAAATATCAAGTCTTGGTTGCCTTAGTTCAGGCTTTGCGGTTGGGCTTAACCGCCCGATTTCTTAGTTTCCTGCGCAACTTTGGCCAATGCTCTTTTGCTAAGATGAAACCTATGCATTTTGCTGAGCCGCAATAGCATGGATGATCCTCACAGCAGTCATAATCATATCCATAGTTATAAGTTATCTCCTCGCCTGGTGAAATATCACGCGTCGCAACTATCCAGATATGCCCCCTAAATATTTCTGATTCGCAATTAGCTTCGCAGGAGTGGTTGATATATTTGGCGAGATTATAAGGCACATCCCCATCTATATCGTGCCTCTTATTGAGCGTAAATAGATATACGCGCCCTTTATCTTTGCGTCTTGGGTGTATGTTTTCATATTTCTCATAACGTCGGTCCGATTCCGCCTTGGAGATTTTCTCTCCAACATATTCAATGATACGTGTCCCGTTCTCTATCTCGCTGGTTGCGAATACTCCTGTACCGTGGATACGAGATTTTTTTGCTCGGATTTTAAGCGCCACTTTATTTCCCATATTGGTCATTCTCAATCCAGATAATAATCATAAACAGGATTTGATACTCGCGATTGCCTCATTTCCCCTGATCGAAGTCATTCGTGAAGGTCTTCGAGACTGCTTTCGGTGATATTGTCCAGAACACCATTTACAAAACGCCCCGAATCTTTAGTGCTGTATTTCTTCGCTAGTTCGATTGATTCATCAATTGCCACTTTGCGAGGTATTTCCGGTAAAAACACTATCTCGCAAACCCCCATCCTGAGGATATTGCGGTCAACAAGAGCTACCCGGGACATTTGCCAATTTTGAAGGTTTCGTTTGATTAGTTCGTCGATTGTAGCTTTATTTCGAAGAACAGTCCTGAAGAGTTTTTCCCCGAAGAACTCCGCTTTCTCGCCCAAATCATATCGCTCATAACAATAATTCCAAATTTCCTGCAGAATCTCGGGACTTTCCCTGTATTCGCCTGCTTCAAAGGCATAGAGCGCTTCAAGAACCGCTTGTCTGGCTTTTCGTCTGGGACCCATATCTATTTTGCAAAGAACAGAAAAATAATTAATGCTAAATATGTTTCTACTGTCAAATAGGATTAAGAACGGTTTCTTCAGATCATAGTATAAAGGTTGGCCATCTCAATAGCTGAAAGCGCCGCATCCCAGCCTTTATTGCCAGCCTTAGTGCCGGCCCTCTCGATGGCCTGTTCGAGAGTGTCGGTAGTGATGATACCATAAATAACGGGTATGCCGGTCTCCAACGAAACATTTGCCACACCCTTTGTCACCTCCGCGGCGATGTAATCAAAATGCGGAGTGCTTCCCCTTATTACCGCCCCGATAGCGATTACCGCGTTATAGGTCTTTGACTGGGCCAAACGCTTGGCGGCATAAGGTATCTCAAACGAACCTGGCACTCTGACAATAGTGATATCCCCGTCTTTGCATCCGTGGCGATAAAGACAGTCTAAGGCTCCCTCAAGGAGCTTATCAGTAAGAAATTCATTGAACCGGGAAACAACCAGAGCGAATTTTTTCCCGGCGCCATTAAGATCGGCTGATATTGTTCTGGGCATGCATTCTCCTTGCTATTTCGGTTTTAGGTTAAGAAGATGACCGAGCTTATCTCGTTTGGTCTCAAGATAATGCAGGTTATATTTATTATTCTCGACCTCCAGCCTTATGCGGTTGGTTACCTTCAAACCATGGCCTTTTAGCGCCACTATTTTCTTGGGATTGTTAGTTAGAAGACGTATGGAACTCAATCCCAAATCACGTAATATTTGAGCTCCAACCCCATAGTCACGCAGGTCGGGCTCGAAACCAAGTTCAATGTTCGCTTCCACGGTATCTCGTCCATTATCTTGAAGCTCGTACGCTTTAATCTTATTCGCCAGGCCGATGCCGCGACCTTCCTGACGCATATAAAGTAATACTCCGAGTCCTTCTTTTTCAATCATTTTCATCGCGGTAATTAGTTGATCGCCGCAATCGCATCGCAATGAATGGAAAACATCACCGGTGAGGCATTGCGAATGCACCCTGACCAATATGTTTTCCTTCCCCGACACCTTTCCCTTGACCAAGGCGACATGGTGATGGTCATCGATATCACTGCCATAAAGGTGCATCCTAAAATGCCCGTACTGGGTGGGGAAATCGACTTCGGCTTCTTGATGCACCAATTTTTCGGTGCGCTGGCGATATTCAATCAGATCCTTCACCGTAATGATGCGCAAATCGAATTTCCCGGCTAATTCCATCAACTTAGGCACACGTGCCATCCGGCCATCCTCATCCATAATTTCGCAAAGGACTCCGGCGGGTTTAAATCCTGCCAGCCGCACCAAATCAACGGAGGCTTCGGTATGGCCGGCCCGCGCCAGCACTCCTCCTTGGAGCGCTTTAATCGGGAAGATATGCCCGGGGCGCGCCAGATCAGATGGTATGCTGTCATCATCAACCAAAACCTTTATGGTGCGAGCCCGGTCCGCGGCGGAGATGCCTGTCGTCGCACCCGCGACCGCATCAACAGATATATGAAATCT
>Ga0210044_10000820_pt1 | contig 47179 bp, 43 predicted proteins | sample CryGey13umfilter_2_FD_183959 | JGI IMG/M metagenome (GOLD analysis project Ga0210044, IMG submission 183959) | Groundwater microbial communities from aquifer in Utah, USA - Crystal Geyser 4/9/14 3 um filter (SPAdes) (version 2) | ecosystem: Environmental > Aquatic > Deep subsurface >...
GCCTGAGCGCTTCAGAGGCGGCCCACCACATCAAGTCAATCACGTTGTGACGCGCGTCATCCAACGCAAGTTGTCCATGAATTTCCCCTGCCAGCCAACCCACCACCGCGCCGAATCAGTCGGGTGATGCGCTTGGCGGAGGTAAAGGAGGAGGCCGCAGGCCGGGGGACACGTAGCCAAGCGCATCGCCCGGCTGATTCATCAACAACAGACACGATTGGCAACTTACCGCCATGTGGCGCACCCCCACGCCCACATTGAATCCCCCCCAGGCAGTCAAGGTGCCCCCTGAAAACGCTAGACTCGGTGCTGGTTTTTGCCCTTAACCCCGCGGAGATTGAAATGATTCTTGAACTTGCCGATTTTTCCATCCAGCCCGGCCAAAACGCCGCTTTTGAGGCAGCTGTGCAACGGGGCCTTCAAACGATCATCGCCCACGCCAAGGGGTTTGAAGGCTACAAGCTCAACCACGGCATAGAAAACCCGCAGCGCTACGTGTTGCAAATTTTCTGGACCACGCTGGATGACCACACCGTGGGCTTCAGGGGCTCCCCGGCGTTTGCCGAGTGGCGCGCCATTGTCGGCCCTTTTTTTGCCAGCCCGCCGGTGGTGGAGCACTTTGATTTGGTAGGTAAATCGGCCTGAAGCCCCCTGTTAGCAAGCGTCATTAACTATTGAAAGCATAGCGTCATGGGCTTTGTATTCCCCTCTGCTCCAGCCGTAGCCGTGCCGGTGGTCGGCAGCACCGATCAGTTTCCAGTGCACCGCATCTACTGCGTGGGCCGCAACTACGCCGAGCACGCCCAGGAAATGGGTCACAGTGGGCGCGAGCCGCCGTTTTTTTTCATGAAACCCGCTGATGCGGTGCTGGTGGTGCAGCCCGGTAGCACCACAGCCCTGCCCTACCCCAGCTTGACGAAAAATTTTCATCATGAACTGGAGCTGGTGGTGGCCATTGGCACGGGTGGCCAAAACATTGCTGTAGAAGAAGCACAAAACCACATCTTTGGCTACGCCGTGGGCCTGGACATGACCCGTCGTGACCTGCAAAACGACATGAAAGCACAGGGCCGCCCGTGGTGCATTGGCAAGGGCTTTGACCATTCAGCCCCCATCGGTCAGATCACGCCCAAGGCCGCAGCCGGTGACATCACCCAGGCCACCCTTCGCCTGAGCGTGAACGGCGCGCCGCGCCAGCACAGCAGCATCAGCCAGTTGATCTGGAATATTTCAGAAACTATCGCCCAGCTCTCTGCAGCCTGGACGCTGCAACCCGGCGACCTGATCTACACCGGCACGCCCGCAGGGGTGGGCGCGGTGCTGCGTGGCGACGTGCTGCGCGGCAGCATCAGCGGCTTGACGGACATTGAACTCAAAGTGAGCTAAAGCCTATGCACCGCCCGCCCATCAAACACTGCAAAAACTGTGGCAGCGCCGTGGTCTACCGCCTGCCCGACGATGGCGACACCAAACCACGCGCCGTCTGCCCAAGTTGCCACACCGTGCACTATGAGAACCCGCTCAACGTGGTGGGCACCATCCCGGTGTGGGGCGATCAGGTGCTGCTGTGCAAGCGCGCCATCGAGCCACGCCTGGGCAAATGGACACTGCCCGCAGGTTTCATGGAACTCAACGAAACGGTGAGCCAAGGCGCGGCGCGCGAAACGGTGGAAGAGGCCGGGGCGCAGTTTGAAATGGGCGATTTTTTCTCTTTGGTGAACATTCCCCGCGTGGGTCAAGTGCATTTGTTTTACCGTGCCCAGCTGCTCAGCGACCAGTTTGATCCCGGTTTTGAAACGCTGGAGGCACGGCTGTTTTCAGAGGCTGACATCCCTTGGGACGAGATCGCTTTTAAAACCGTGGGCGAGACCCTGAAACGCTTTTTTGCCGACCGCCGCGCGGGCCGCTATGGGATTCATGTCTTTGACATCGCCTGAGCTGCAGGCCCAGCTAGAGTTCTGGTTTTACCGCGTGGGCGGCTATTTGCTCTTGAACGTGATGGACGAACCGGCCTGGCTGGCGTTGATGTTTTGCTGATGTTTTGCTGATGTTTTATAAGTGTTTTAGGCCTCTAGCCCTTATAGAATAAGCGCAAGCAGCTATTCTTTTTGAATCATTTTTAACAATCCATGCTGCCTTGCTACTTGCTGCTTGACCTGGAAACCACCGGCGGCAACCCGGTGCACGACCGCATCACCGAAATAGCCGCGGTGCGTGTGGAAGGCGGCGTGGAGGTGGCGCGCTGGAGCACGCTGGTGAACCCGGGTGTGAGCATCAGTGGTTTCATTGAACGACTCACCGGCATCAGCAACGCCATGGTGGCCAGTGCCCCGCCTTTTGCCGAGGTGGCCGGGCAACTGCTGGCGCTGCTGGACGGCGCGGTGCTGGTGGCGCATAACGTGCGCTTTGACCACGGGTTTTTGCTCCATGAATTTGCCCGAACCGACGTGCCGCTGCGCACCAAAACCCTGTGCACCGTGCGCCTGTCGCGCCTGCTTTACCCGCAGTTCAAGAGCCATGGGCTCGATGCCATCATGCAGCGCCACGGCTTGGTCACCCAGGCCCGGCACCGCGCCATGGGCGACGTGGACCTGATGCAGCAGTGGCTGCAACTGGCACAAGCCGAGTTGGGTGCAGAGGCTGTGCAGTGCCAGGCGCAGCGCTTGTTGCAAGGCAGTGCCGCGCTGCCACCGCAGCTCGACACGAATGTGGCCGATATTCCCGATGCACCGGGCGTTTACCTGTTTTATGGCGAGGGGGCGCTGCCGCTGTACATCGGCAAAAGCGTCAAGATGCGCAGCCGGGTCATGTCCCACTTTCAGGCCGCAGCACGCAACCCGCGCGAGCTGCGCATTGCCCAAGAAATTCGCCGCATTGAATGGATGGAAACCGCGGGCGAGCTCGGTGCCCTGCTGCTGGAAGCGCGCCTGGTCAAAGCCCGGCAACCCGTCTACAACCGCCAGCTGCGCCGCGAAGCCAGCCTGTGCGCCTGGCGGCTGGAGCCCAACCCCAACACCCGCCCGTTGCTGACGCTGGTGCGTGGTGCCGAGTTGTCTCCGCAACAGTTTGGCAACCTGTACGGCCCGCACCGCTCCAAAAACCAGGCCCTCAGCCACCTGCGCGAACTGGCCGACGCGCATGGCCTGTGCCTGCAAGCCCTGGGGCTGGAGTCTGGCAAAGGCCGTTGTTTTGCGCACCAGATTGGCCGCTGCAAAGGCGTGTGCTGTGGCGAAGAAACTCCAGAGCGACATCACCTGCGCCTGCAACTGGCGCTGGCCGATCAAAAGCTGCAAGTCTGGCCGTTTGACGGCAAAGTGGGCTTGCGCGAACACAACCCGCGCACCGGTCGCACCGATGTCCACCTGTTCGAGCAATGGTGCCATCTGGCCACGGTGCAGTCAGACGAAGCACTGGCGGACGCGCTGCACAGCCGCCAAACCACCACGCTGGCGTTTGACTTGGACACTTACCGGCTGGCGCTCAAATATTTGATGCCACCGGGCAAGGCGGGCTGCACCGTGGTGGCGCTTGATTCTTTAAGAAATATAAGCCTCTAGCCCTTATAGATAAAGCGCGAGTAGCTATTAATTTAGTAACGATCTTAGCGTCCTGGTGGCTCAATCCGCTTGGGCTCCACGTCGGTGACAACGGTGACATCACACACTTCGGCATCGACCACATCGTCTTGGGGATGCTGGGGCGGGCTTCCAAAGCCAAAGCCACGGCCACTGCGCTGCCAGGGCGGCTGGCGGTTAAAGCGAAACACCCAGGGGGTCACGGCCTGCCCGGTGAGCCGAGCCCAAAAGTAGCGCAGCATCCACACCAGCAGCAACACCAAGCCCAAGCTCACCAAACTGGCAATGAACACCAAACCGGCCAGAAACAACACCAACCGCACCACCAAGCCCAGCAACGCATTCACAAATTCATATCCTCACAAAACGACGGAAGTCCAAGTATCACCGACGGCCTGCCCGTCTCCACCCGCACCAGGTGGATGCCCGGTAGTTTGGCTCGCACCAGTTGCCGCTGCACCAACACCACGTCGAACAATTGGGCATCGAGCGCATGCACTGCTGTCTGCATTTGCACGCGTGAGGTGAACAACACCAGCGCGCCGTGCGGCATATCACGCAAACAGATCAACAATGCGGTCAGCATCTTGGTACTGGTGTTCAATTGCGTCAGTTAACAATTGTATTGTTAAGCTGGGCATCTCATACCTCACGTTTCCTCCAAACAAACGGCGCGGCGGTTTTGTTGTAGCGGGTCACGAAGGCCTCGATTGCCTGAGTCAGTTGCTCGGTGCTTTGGAAACTTGCACCCTGCAGTACCAGAAATATCCACGGCAATCACCACCTCAGCCCCCCATCTGTTTCGCGAATCCAACCGGTGCAGGTGCAACCAAGCCTCCATCCACATGCTCATGACCGGCAATGAGCACCGGTTGAAATACAGCCGCTATGGCGCTCGAAGCTCGCACTGCAGTCGCCACCTCTCTGCGCTGAAAGAGCAGCCCTTGACCACTTTACAAATCGGTCGCCACGATACCCAGAGCCATGGGCAATTCTTGTATCTGTCGCCCGCCAACTTGCGTACTGATAAACCAGGCCAAAGCCTCACCTTTGAGAACACCAGGCTTGAAAAATGGCAAGCGCCAGTCAGAAAAAGAGGCCTCATCCACGGACTCTGCAATGGTTAACGTGAAACAACGCCCACAGCCGACAAAAATGGCGTGTCGTAGGGCCGACTTCAGTCGGCCATGGCGGGCTGAAGCCCGCCCTACGCAGGGCGCGCATGTTTCATGCTTTGGGGTGTCCTTGTTGAACCTGGACGTTAGGGCTTGTTCACAAATAACATGCACATTTGGCGCGCCAGCCTCTGAAGCGCACTGCTTCGTTGCAAATCGCTTGTGCAGCAGCGCTGCACGGCACGCTTTGCGCCTTGCATTGCATCCCAAATCCGACGACCAAATGCTCAGCTTGTTCATGAACAAGCCCTTAGCAATTCCTTGGCTGTTTTGCCACTGGCGTAAAGCGCAGCCACCACACTACCGGCTGAAGTTCCCACTACCAGGTCTGGGCGAATGCCAGCTTCTTCCAAGGCCTGAATCACGCCAATGCGTGCAAACCCGCGCTCAGCAACGACACCGAGCACCAAGCCAATTCATGGTGCTTTGGGTGTACCCGACAGCGTGACAGACACGGGTTGAGGTACAGGCTGCACCGGCGGCAAGCCCGAGCACCCGACCAACAGCAACGTTACAGACAGCGTTAACCCCCCCAAAAAATCTGAATTTTTTTGTTTAAATGATAATAATTCTCATTTAATAGGTTAGAATTTTTTCACTCAATTAAAGGAACCTCTATGCAACTCGTCAAACTCACCGCCATCGGCCTGCTGGCCACGCTGTCCAACGTCGTCATGGCTGCAAATGCTGAACTCAATATCTATTCAGCCCGACACTACCCCACCGATGACGTGCTGTACAGCGGTTTTACCAAAGCCACCGGCATCAAAATCAACCGGGTCGACGCTGACGATGCCGGCATTATTGCCCGGCTCAAGGCTGAAGGCTCGGCTTCTCCGGCAGACGTGATTTTGCTGGTGGATGCCTCGAGACTCTGGCGCGGTGAAATTGAAGGCCTGTTTTTGCCCGTCACTTCCAAGATACTCGACAACGCCATCCCGGAACAATTCAGAGCCAAAGCCGACGTGAATGGCAAGACACCTTGGTATGGTTTTTCTACACGGGCTCGTGTCATTGTTTACAACAAATCAACGGTCAATCCTCAGGATGTCATGACCTACGAATCGCTGGCCGACCCAAAACACAAGGGAAAATTGTGTATCCGCTCAGGTTCTCACCCCTACAACCTGTCATTGTTTGGCTCTGTCATGGAACATATTGGTGCTAAGCAGACCGAGCAATGGCTTAAAGGAATGGTCAGCAACATGGCACGTTCTCCGCAAGGTGGCGACACGGATCAAATCAAGGGCGTAGCCTCCGGCGAGTGCGGCATCGCCGTCACCAACACCTATTATTTGGCTCGGCTGATGCGCTCGGACAAACCTGAAGATAAATCAGTTGCCGGTAAAGTCGGCGTGGTGTTTCCCAACCAGTCCACCTGGGGGACGCACGTCAACATCGCCGGTGGTGCCGTTGCAAAACACACGCCTCACGCCGCAAGCGCCATCAAGTTCCTGGAATACCTGGCCAGCCCAGACGCGCAAAACCACTTTGCGGATGGCAACAATGAATGGCCAGCCGCCAAAGGTGTCCACATCAGCAACCCCGCGCTGCAAGCCATGACCGGCGGCTCTTTCAAAAGCGAAACCATCCACATCAGTACGGTAGGGATGAACCAGGTGAAAGTTCAGCAGTTGCTCGATCGTGTTAACTTTAAGTGACCACGCCAACCAAAGTTGCCAGCTTGTCCTCGAAGCATAAAACGCTATGTTAAAAATAGCTTCTAGCCCTTATTAAACAAGGGCTAGAAGCCTATTATCCTTATATTTATCAAACATCTACCCAAGCGCACTCACAAGTGAAATGCCTTAAAAATTCAGGTTGTTTGATGATCTTTACGCCACGAATGTTGGACGCTTTTTCCTTCACTTCGGCAATTACCTCTGCCGCGTAGTCAAAGTGGCTTTGGGTGTACATGCGACGGGGGAAGGCCAGGCGCACCAACTCCATGCTGTGGTAGGTCTCGATGCCATCGGCCAGGCGTTTGCCAAACATCACCGAGCCGATTTCCACCCCACGAATGCCACCTTCGAGGTACAGCGCATTGCACAGCGCCCAGGCTGGGTAATGGGCCACCGGCATGTTGGGCAGCACGGTGCGCGCATCGATGTAAACCGCATGACCACCAGTGGGTTTAACAAAACCCACCCCCGCCGCATCCAGACGCTCGCCCAAATATTCAGCGGTGCGCAGCCGGTAGCGCAAGTAGTCTTCCTGCATACCTTCTTCCAGCCCCACGGCCAGCGCTTCCAGATCGCGCCCAGCCAAACCGCCGTAGGTGGGAAAGCCCTCGGTCATGATCAACACGTTGCGCACCGCATCCATCCATTCCTCACTGCGCAGCACGATGAAGCCACCAATATTGACCATGCCGTCTTTTTTGGCGCTCATGGTGGCACCATCGGCATAACTGAACATCTCTTGCACAATTGCTTTGATCGGCGTGTGTTCATAGCCCGGCTCGCGCATCTTGATGAACATGGCGTTTTCCGAGAATCGGCACACATCCATGATCAAGGGCTTGCCATAGGCTTTGAGCAGTGCTGCATAGGCGCGGATGTTGGCCATCGACACGGGTTGGCCACCGCCCGTGTTGTTGGTGACGGTGATCATGCCAAAAGGAATGCGTTCGCCCTGCTCTTTCAGCAAGTTTTCCACGCGCACTAAATCAATGTTGCCCTTGAATGGGTAAATCAGCGCCGGTTGCAAGCCTTCTGGTATCACCATATCCACCGCCTCAATGCCCAGAAATTCCAGGTTGGCGCGAGTGGTGTCAAAGTGCGAGTTGTTGGGCACCAGGTCGCCTTTTTTGCAGACAGCAGTGAACAGCACCTTTTCCGCCGCGCGGCCCTGGTGCGTGGGGACAAAGAAGCTCATGCCAGTGATGTTTTGAATCACTGCCTCGAGCCGATAAAAACTGCGCGCTCCAGCATAGCTCTCATCACCTTCCATGATCGCTCCCCACTGGCGGCTGGACATAGCCCCCGTGCCGGAGTCGGTCAGCCAGTCGATCAGCACATCCTCAGCACGCAGCTTGAAAACATTGAGCTTGGCGGCTTCTAACAGCTTGCCGCGTTCCTCACGGGTGGTCATACGAATGGGTTCCACGCTCTTGATGCGAAACGGTTCAATCAGGGTTTTAGGCATGTTGCACTCGGTAAAAATTGAAAGTGAGCGCAAGGTAGCACCACCTTACAGGTTGTGGTGTCGGGTATTTCCAACACCTGAAAAAAGTGTGTACGCTTCACGCTACGCAAGTTCAAGATTTTTCGTGCGTTCCACCACGCCTACCCAGCCCATGCCAGTTCATTTTTTCGTCACCGCCCTGCTGCTTTGCTTTGGGCAAATCACCCACGCATCACCCCCTTTTGAAGACAGCATGGCGCAGCGCACCCAAGCCTGTACCGTCTGCCACGGCGACCAGGGTCGCGCCGGGCCGGACGGTTATTACCCCAGGCTGGCCGGCAAACCGATAGGCTACCTTTACAACCAATTGCTCAACATTCGCGATGGCCGTCGCCACTACCGCCCCATGGCCAGCCTGCTGGAGCCGCTCACCGACAGTTACTTGCTGGAACTGGCTCGCTACTTTTCCAGTTTGGAGGTGTCCTACCCGGCACCTTTGCACAGTCTTGCCGCCAAAGAGGTGTTGGCGCGTGGACACACCTTGGTGACCCAGGGCGACCCCAGTCGTGAGGTGCCGCCCTGCCAACAATGCCATGGCGAAGCCTTAACGGGGTCTCTGCCGCATGTACCCGGCTTGTTGGGTTTGCCACGTGACTACCTCAACGCGCAGCTGGGCGGCTGGCGTACCGGCCAGCGCCACGCCCAGTCGCCCGACTGCATGAGTCACATCGCGAGTCGCCTGAGTGCCCAAGACGTGAACGCCGTCACCTTCTGGCTGGCCGCGCAGCCCCTGCCCGCCAACACAAAACCGCTGGCGCAGTTGCCTGCCTTGCCAGCAGGAGCAAAAGCGGTCACCTGTGGTAGTGCTGCAGTGAACACAACAGGTGCAATCACGCCTGCACCGCATGCCTGGTCGGCGCAGCTTGCACAAGGCGCTTATCTGGCGCGCGTGGGCAATTGCCAGACCTGTCACACCACGGCGGGTGGTACGCCTTACGCCGGTGGCCGTGCGATTGAAACCCCGTTCGGGACCATTTTTTCAAGCAACCTGACATCAGACAAAACCACTGGGCTAGGCAACTGGACGGCTGATGATTTCTGGCAAGCCCTGCACCACGGTCAATCGCGCGATGGCCACCTGCTGAGCCCGGCCTTTCCCTACACCGAATACACCCGGGTGACCCGTGCCGATGCCGACGCACTGTTTGCCTACTTGCAAAGTCTGCCTGCAATTGCCGCCCCCAACCGGCCTCATGACATGCGCTGGCCGTTTGGTACGCAAACGGCACTGCTTGCATGGCGCACATTGTTTTTCACACCCCAAACGTTTGTGCCTGTCGCGGCGCAATCAGTCCAATGGAACCGGGGCGCTTATCTGGTCAACGGATTAGGCCACTGCGGTGCCTGCCACACCCCACGCAATGCGCTGGGGGCGAGTCAAAGCGAGAGGGCGTTCGCAGGCGGCATGATCCCAGTGCAAAACTGGTACGCCCCGTCGCTGCTGCAGTCTGATGCAGCTGGAGTCAATATGCAAAATTCACCCGATACCAAGGCTTTGCTTAAATCGGGCTTGTCAGCCCATGCCACGGCCAGTGGCCCAATGGCTCTGGTGGTGCAAGGCAGCACCCAGCACATGACCGATACCGACCTGCAAGCCATGTTGTTCTACTTACAAACATTGGCCAAGGCACAACCTGAACAGCACAATCAGGCTGCGTTAGTGCGCCCCATCAGGGCGAACGATGTCCCCCTGTCGTCAGGTCAAGGCAACGGCGAAAAGCTGTACCGCACCCACTGTGCCAATTGTCACGGTGACAACGGTCAGGGTGTCGCCCATGCTTACCCTGCACTGGCAGGCAACCGGGCGGTGCAATTGTCAGACAGCAGCAACTTGATCCAAAGCGTGCTGCACGGTGGCTTTTCGCCTGTGACGCCCTCCAATGCAAAACCCTTTGGCATGCCGCCTTTTGTCTTGCAACTCGGAGACTCCGACATTGCCCAGGTATTGACTTTTGTACGCACAGCATGGGGCAACCAAGCGAATGGGATCACCCCTCAAGAAGTCAACCGCCTGCGTGACCGGCAAACGCATTGACAAGTCGATAATGACACCTTCAAATCGCCCACACTCTCATCAACTTCCAGGAGAACACCATGGCAAAAGGTCAACAAAGCAACAAAATGGTCAAGAAGCCCAAAAAAGACACTTCACCACCCAAGCCGGTCTCGGCCGATGCGGTCCGCCCCACCGTCGTCACTGTGATTCCCGTGCGCGGAAAATTGAAAACCGCCGCTCGTTGATGCGGATGCAAGTCCGCATGAGGTTTGAATGAAGCCACTGCGGCATCAACACCGTTACACCAAGCCTGAGGTATCTGCCAAAAGGCTTGGTGGCTCTGGTCGCAAAGCGCCAGGATTACCCGAAAAATTTTCCACCGCCCAGCTGGTGGACGATTTGCGCCAGTACCAGACCGAGCTTGAAGTTCAAAACAAAGCCTTGCGTTTTAGCCAGGCAGCAGCCGAGGGTGCCTCCGAACGCTTTGTCAGCCTGTTCTCCAATGTGCCGCTGGCGCTCATGGTGGTCGAAAAGTCTGGCCTGATCCTGGAAACCAATGGCCGTGCGCTGGATTTGTTTCGTCCACGCGAGAGCGACCCCACACTCACATACCTCTCTCCTTTGGTCAGCCCTGACTGTATGGATCGCCTGCAAGTGGGTTTTTTACTGGCTGAGGAGCAAGGTGCTTATGAGCTCGATGAACTTGAATTTTTAGGTGGTTCTAACGGAGTTTTTACTGGCGACCTGCACATTTCCAGAACCGATGACAACCAGGGTGAAACCCCAAGCTTCATTTGTGCCGTCATCGACCAAGGCCCATTGCTGGCACAACGCCAGGCCTTGCAACTCAGCAGCCAGGCACTACAAGAGCGCAATGAACAACTGCTGCAAAGCCAAACCCGGTTAGCCGCCATCATTGATTCGTCACTGGATGCCATTCTGTGTGTCGATAAAACACAATCCATCATTGTCTTCAACCCCACGGCAGCAACCCTTTTTCAGTGTCCCAAAAACCAGGCCTTGGGGCGCAAACTGACCGACTTCTTGCCAGATGCGCAGCGAGCTTTGTCTTACGGCGACATCACCAGCCATGCACAACTGGGTGAAATGACAGGCCGAACCAGTCGCGGAGAGAGTTTGCCGCTGGAGGTGAGTCTGTCATTTGAAAAACACGCCGACGGTGACATCATGACGCTTTTTGTGCATGACTTGACGGCACAAAAAAAAATGGAGGCACACCGCACAGCGTTGGAGTCACAACTCCGAGAATCACAAAAAATGCAGGCCATTGGCACCATGGCAGGTGGCATTGCACATGACTTCAACAACATCATCAGCGCTATTTTGGGCAATGTTCAACTAGCCAGGCTAGATGCGCAAGCCGAAGGTACGGTAGCTACCAGTCTGCACGAAATCGACAAGGCCGGCCGACGTGCCCGTGACCTGGTCAGGCAAATTTTGACCTTCAGCCGCAACGAACCACCACACCGTGTTCCCCTGCAACTGGCCGATGTGGTGCATGAAACGCTGCGATTGGTCAAAGTGACCCTGCCGCCACATGTCACATTGCATACCAGCATTGATGAACACACGCCTGCAGTTCTGGCCGATGCCACACAAGTCGAGCAAGCTCTTTTGAACTTGTGTACCAATGCCATCCATGCCATGACAGAGCACCCCGGCACACTGAGCGTTGAATTAACACACAACCGCCACAGCTTCAATCCCACCTTGGAGCGGCGAGGAGGTCTAAGGGGACAGCATGTAAAGCTAACCGTCAGGGACTCCGGCTGCGGCATGAATGAGGACACGGTGCAACGTGTTTTTGAGCCTTTTTTCACCACCAAACCGGTTGGCCAGGGCACCGGGCTGGGTTTGTCTGTGGTGCACGGCATCATGCGCGCCCATCAGGGTACTGTGCGGGTCAAAAGCATCCCCGGCCAAGGCAGCAAGTTCACACTCTATTTCCCTGTATCTGACGGCAATATTGAACCCGTCAGTGTGTTGCCTGCTGAAACCAGCACCACAACTGGCATAGGCCAACGTGTGATGTATGTGGATGACGATGAAGCATTGGTGTTTCTTGTTAAACGACTGCTCACGCGCAAGGGTTATAAGGTCATCACGTTCACAGATCCGCGCCAAGCCTTGGCTGCATTGCACACCGATCCTTACATCTGCGACCTACTGGTCACCGACTACAACATGCCTGGCTACAGCGGGGTGGACTTGTTGCGTGATGCCCTAGCGCTGCGAGCAGATTTACCAGTGGCACTGACATCCGGTTATGTCACGCCAGAGATCGAAAAAGATGCACTTGCAGCAGGAGCCCGGGCACTGATACACAAACCCAACGATGTCGACGAATTGTGTAGTAAGGTGCACAAACTTCTGGCCGAGGCATCACCACTTGACTGAAGTTGTCGTCATTTTTGCAGATGACCAACTGTTGGTACTCAATAAACCTGCCGGGTTATTGAGTGTGCCCGGTCGTGGCGCGGACAAACAAGACTGTCTGAGTCGGCGCGTGCAGCAGCTTTACCCTGATGCCTTGGTGGTACACCGGCTGGACATGGCCACCTCGGGATTGATGGTGATGGCACGCGGGTTGCAAGCCCAACGCATGCTTAATAAGGCCTTTGCAAGCCATAGCGTACATAAACGCTATGAAGCTGTAGTGGATGGAGTTCTGGCCTCATCAGGTACGAACTGGCAGCAAATCGATTTACCCATCTTCCTGGACTGGGACAACCGTCCCAAACGCGTCGTTGACCAAGCGCGTGGCAAGCCCAGCAGTACCCGCTGGCAGGTGCTTCATGTCAACCCGGACGAACAAACCACACGCCTGTCGCTGAAGCCCATCACCGGCCGCTCTCACCAATTGCGTGTGCACCTGCAGGCCATCGGGCACGCCATACTTGGCGACATGCTTTATGGAACCCCTGAAGTAGCCGCAAAAACAAGGCGTTTGTTGCTCCACGCCTGTGAGCTTGAAATTACCCACCCAGTCAACCAACAAACCCTGAGGTTTGTCAGTCCGGCACCTTTTTGATCAGCCCTTGGTTTTGCGACCCAAGGTGCTTTCAATCAGGTGAATCAGTTTTTCGCAAGCGCCATCCAGCGCCTGGTTGAGGTTAGCAGCATGGTGCTTGACAGCCAAGGGTTGCAGTCCTTCCATACGGGCTTCGAGCATGCATTGCTTGTTTTCAGGGCTGGTCTTCTTGCCAGCATTCTCATCGCTGAAATGAACCTCTACCCGGGTAATCTGCCCTGCAAAACGAGCCAAAGCTTCCTTGATGCTGGTGGTCACCCACTTGCCCATAGCCTCTGTGCCTTCAATGTGGTTATCGGTGTGAATCTGAACTTGCATGTTTTTCTCCTTTTAAAGCAACCACGACGGTTAAGTCTGATGATAGCCACACCGCACCTCGGAAATTTGATAACCATCAAATTTTGATCGCGAGTCCAAACGCTTGCCAGAGTCAACCGCTAAGATGCACACTCAAATTGATGGAAAACTGTTCTTTTTAACCCGTTAAGGAGCTATGCGATGACCCGTGAAGTTGTGATTGTGAGCGGAGCCCGCTCTGCCATTGGTACCTACGGCGGCAGCCTGAAAGACATTGCCCCAACCGAATTAGCCGGCCAGATCGTGCGCGAGGTATTGAGCCGCGCCCAGGTCAAGGGTGATGAAGTGGGCCACGTGGTGTTTGGTCATGTGGTCAACACCGAACCCAAAGACATGTATTTGTCACGCGTGGCGGCACTCAACGGCGGCTGTGCCCAGAGCGTGCCTGCCTTTAACGTCAACCGACTGTGCGGCTCAGGACTGCAAGCCATTGTGTGCGCCAGTCAAAGCATTTTGCTCGGCGACTGCGACATTGCCATTGGTGGCGGCGCTGAAGCCATGAGCCGTGCGCCCTACGCCAGTCTGAACATGCGCTGGGGTGCCCGCATGGGTGACACCAAAATGGTCGACATGGTGGTGGGTGCCTTGAACGACCCGTTCCACACCGTGCACATGGGTGTGACCGCTGAAGCCATCGCTGCCAAGTGGGGTATTACCCGCGCCGACCAGGATGCCTTGGCGGTAGAAAGCCACAACCGTGCCCAGCGCGCCATTGAAGCCGGTTACTTCAAAAGCCAGATCATGCCCGTCACCCTCAAGAGCCGCAAAGGCGATGTGGTGTTTGACACCGACGAACACTACCGCCCCAACTGCACACTGGCCGATCTGGCCAAACTCAAGCCTGCGTTCCAAAAGGAAAATGGAACCGTCACTGCAGGCAATGCCTCTGGCATCAATGATGCCGCCGCCGCCGTGGTGCTGATGGAAGCCGCTACTGCCAAAGCACGCGGCCTGAAACCACTGGCACGCCTGGTGGCCTATGCCCACGCTGGTGTAGACCCGATGCACATGGGCATTGGCCCGGTACCGGCAACCCAATTGGCTTTGAAAAAAGCGGGTTTAACGGTAGCCGACCTGGATGTGATCGAAGCCAATGAAGCCTTCGCCGCCCAGGCCTGTGCGGTCAGTCGTGACCTGGGTCTGGACCCGGCCAAGGTCAACCCCAATGGCTCAGGCATTTCGCTGGGTCACCCGATTGGTGCCACCGGAGCACTCATCACCGTTAAGGCTTTGTATGAGTTGGAGCGCACGGGTGGGCGCTACGCATTGGTCACGATGTGCATTGGCGGCGGCCAAGGTATTGCAGCCATTTTTGAACGTCTGGCCTGATCACTACAGGCTACAGCAGCGGCAAACACGCACGCCATGATGAACAATACCCGTCATTGGAGTCTTGGTTCCAAATTGCTCATGGTTGGCGCACCGTTTTTGCTGCTGGTGTTCATGGCCACGGTCGCCACCTTGTGGGTATCCTGGCAACTGGACGGTGGTGCCGCCGCCGTCAACGAGGCCGGGCGCATGCGCATGCAGTCCTACCGCATGTCTCTCTCGGTGGGGACTGCTGAAACCAATCAACTTCCCATGCAAAGGGCCGAATTTGAGCGCAGTTTGATCACTTTAAAAAAAGGTGACCCAGAGCGCCCCCTGTTTGTGCCATGGGACGAAGACACCACGGCTCGCTTTACTGTGGTGGAGGCGGACTGGGCGCGTTACCAGGCTCGGTGGCTGGACATCCAACCCCACAGCTTTGTCGAACTGCGCGCAGACACCGTCGAATTTGCCTCGCATATTGATGCATTTGTCAACAGCATTGAAGTACACATCGCGCATTGGACGGCACTGCTGCATTTGCTGCAAATGAGCATGCTGGCAGCCGTTATCGTAGGAGCCACGGTGCTGTTGTATACCGGCTACCTGTTTGTTCTGGAACCGGTGGCGCAGCTCAAGCAAGCCATTGAAAAAATCCAGCGTGGGGATTTTGATGCCCGCGTTGAACGTGTCTCAAGCGATGAATTTGGCACACTGGCTGATGGCTTTAACGGCATGGCCGAACGCCTGCAATCCATGTACAAAAACCTGGAAAGCAAAGTAGCTGAAAAAACCGCATTGCTGAATGAAAAGTCCGAACGCCTTGAAAGCCTGTATGAAGTGACCAATCTCGTGGCCAAAGCCACATCACTGGATGTGTTGGCACAAGAGTTCACCAAAAGCATTGCCAAAATTTCACATGCAGATGGCGTGGCATTGCGTTGGTCCAACCAGGGTGGTCAGCGCCATCTGATGCTGGCAGCCCATGGCTTGCCCACGGGTATGGTTGATGCCGAGCAATGCGTTTACGCTGGCGACTGCCATTGCGGGCAAGCTGAGGCAACCAGTGAACTCAAAGTAATCCCCATCCGGGACATGTCGAGCGCGCCTTTAGACCACTGTATGAAGGCCGGATTTGAAACCGTGGTCACCATTCCCGTGCGATTGCATGAACTGGTGATGGGTGAAGTGGATTTGTTCTTTTACGCTCGCACCAGTCCAACACCTGCCGAGCGTTCTTTACTGGAGGCCTTAAGCCGTCACCTGGCCAGTGGCATGGAAAACTTGCGCTTGAACTCGCTTGAGAAAGAAGCTGCGGTATCCCAGGAACGCCACTTGCTGGCCCGTGAACTACATGACTCCATTGCGCAATCGCTGGCATTTTTGAAAATTCAGGTGCAGCTGATGCGCGATGCCATAAAAACCTGCAACGAAGCAGAGGTGGCGAAAATCCTGGAAGAAATTGATGCCGGTGTCAAAGAAAGCTACGGTGATGTGCGTGAGTTGCTGCTTCACTTCAGAACCCGAACCAACACCGAAGACATTGAACCGGCTCTTGCCACCACACTGCAAAAATTTGAACACCAAAGTGGTATCCAAACCGAACTGACCATGCAAGGGCAAGGTCTGCCCCTTACACCTGACATCCAGATGCAGGTGCTGCATATCGTGCAAGAGGCCTTGTCCAACGTGCGCAAACACGCCCACGCCAGCACCGCCTGGCTGGATGTGCAACAGCAACCCTCGTGGCGTTTTGAGGTGCGTGACGACGGTATTGGCTTTGATTTGGCAGCCAACCCGCATGATGAAACCCACGTGGGTCTGCGCATCATGACCGAACGCGCACAACGTATCGGTGCCAGCATCGACATCATTTCAACCCCAACGCGCGGCAGCTCGGTGATACTCACCCTGCCACCCCAGTCACACCCCAGCACCAGCAATGTGGCGCGCCAGGACAAAGCCGCAATTGCGTAACTCACCCACATCTGCCAACCATGCGCCCCCCTTCAGATAAGCACAAACCGATCCGAATTCTGGTGGTCGACGACCACACCCTGTTTCGCCGTGGATTGACCGCTTTACTGGCTCGTGATGCCGGGCTGGTGGTGGTCGGTGATGCCGCGGATGCGGGCCAGGCCCTGCGTAAAGCCCAAGAACTGCAACCTGACGTGATTTTGCTGGACAACCATTTACCAGGTGTCAATGGCGTAGATGCACTGCCCTCTTTGCTGGAGGCGGCACCTGACACCTGTGTTCTGATGCTGACCGTGAGCGAAGACGAAAACGACCTGGCGGCAGCCCTGCACAGAGGTGCCAGTGGCTATCTGCTCAAAACCATGGAAGGCGATGACCTGACCAGCGCCGTGCACCGAGCCTTTCAGGGAGACAGCATCATTGCACCAGAGATGATGGGCAAATTGATCAAAGCGTACAAAACCGTGTCGATCAAATCTGGTCTACCCAGTGAAGCTACGCCCACTCTGGCCAAACAGGCCGTAACCAACCTGTCTCCGCGTGAGCGCGATATCTTGCGTGGCATTGCCCGGGGTGCCAGCAACAAGGAGATTGCCCGCGAACATGGCATTGTGGAGGCCACTGTCAAGATTCATGTGCAGCACATCTTGCGCAAACTCGGTGTCAGCTCCAGGGTTCACGCCGCAGTAATGGCTTCAGAGCAGGGTCTGTGTTGATTCAGGTTTGCTTGGGCTGAACAGGGATGCCCGGACGCAGTAACACACGCTTGGCATTCAACGGCAATTTGATGCCACCAGCAGGCGCAATCAAATCGGCCAAAGTAATCCCGTCAAGCACGGCCAGGTAACTCTGCGTGGCCTGATTCAGAACACTTTTGAGTCTGCAATGCTGGCTCAAACGGCATTGGTTTAGATCTGCATCGAAACATTCCACCATGGCAAAGTCAGTTTCGGTGGCACGCACAACCTCACCCAGACAAATGTCTTGCGCCCGTACCAGCAAACGCATTCCACCGCCCCGACCCCTTGTGGTTTCAAGCCAGCCACGAGCCCCCAGCTCCTGCACAATTTTGGTCAGGTGACTACGCGAAATGCCATGACTCTCGGCAATTTCTGTGATCGTCACAGGCATTTCACGCCCCACACAGGCAGCGCAATACATCAAGACGCGCAAGGTGTAATCAGTCCATTGGGTCAGGCGCATAGATCAAAATGGGAAATAAAAGGTGCATTCAAGATGGCTATTATCCAGATAAAATAACATTCACGCAGAATTCATCTTTTTATGTCCCGTGAACCCTTCATGAACAAAGCTTCCGGCTCCAAAGTCATTCCCTTCCTGTTCGGGGTCGAACCCGATGAACACGGCCAGGTGACTGCTGTGGAAAAGAAAGCGACTTTTGTCATACCGCGTTAAGCCCACTCGACCCACCTTACCATGGCCAAAAAGTTCCCCATTAACCCCGCCAACCCTGAACGCATTTGCTGGGGCTGTGATCAATTTTGCGCGATACATGCCATGGCCTGCGCCAACGAGCGTTCGCCACATCCGTCCGAGTTGTTTGGTGATGACTGGATGGATTGGGGTGAGCAACAGCCAACTGTGGTTGCCACGCCAACCAGCCCACCACTCCCCAAAAAAATAACCCCAGGAAAGTAAGCATGTCACTACCCATTTTCAAACAAGCACCAGCAGCTTACGGCATGCCATGGTTGCGCTTGGCCTTTCGTCCGTTTTATCTTGGTGCAGCCTTGCTGGCTGCGCTCATCGTGCCACTATGGGTGGCCATCTTTCTTGGCGCGGTGACCTGGCAACCTGCACCATCTGCGCTACTGTGGCACGCCCACGAAATGCTGTTTGGATTCACCATCGCTGTCATTGTGGGCTTCCTGATGACCGCCGGCAAAACATGGACTGGCCTGCCCACACCCCGCGGCCCGATGCTGGGTTTCTTGATTTTGCTTTGGCTTGGTGCGCGTTTGGCTTCATTGGTCGCACCCTATGCCGTGTTCGCAGTACTTGATCTGATGTTGTTACCCACAGTAGGGCTGATTTTTTTGCGGCTGCTGGTGCGCTCACGCAACTGGCGCAACGTACCACTGGCGGTTATCTTGTTGCTTTTATCGATGGTGAACTTGAGCTTTCATCTGTCAACTCAGGGCATGATTGACCTTGCGCCCATACGCACCTTGTATGTTGGCCTGGGTTTGATTGTGATGATTGAGAGCGTGATGGCCGGTCGTGTCGTGCCATTTTTTACCGCCACAGCACTGAACATCAAGATTGAACCGGTGGTCTGGCTCGAACGCAGTGCACTGGCCGCCACTGCCTTTGGCTTGATTCTGTGGGCGACCGAATGGCATGGCGGTCTGACCGCCGTGGTTTTAAGCTTGGCTTGTATCCTGAATGTGGCGCGTCAATGGCGCTGGCATCCCCTGGACACCCTGCGCCGACCGATTCTTTGGATTTTGCATTTTTCATACCTGTGGTTGTCTTTAGGCTTGGGCTTGCTGGCCGTAGCTCAACTGGGTTGGGTCACCAGCTCTATCGGCATACATGCGTTGGGTGTGGGTGCCACTGGTGGACTGATCATGGGCATGATGACGCGCACAGCTCGGGGTCACACCGGACGCCCACTAGCAGCCGATATGCCAGAAAAAATCGCTTACGAGCTGATCATGGTGGCGGCTGTTTTGCGAGTTGTGTTGCCGCTCATGTTGCCTTCCATTTACAGCTATGCATTGGTCGCTGCTGCGGCAGCCTGGAGTGCAGCTTTCCTGGTTTACCTTTGGCAGTACACCCCCTGGCTGGTCAGCGCCCGTTCAGACGGGAAAGATGGCTGAATTACTCAGGTCGACCATCAGCACGCGGTGTGCCAAACCAAGAACCATAACGCACAAACCAGCTCACCGCGACTACACACCATGCGCCAGCTGCGCAAAGCAGCAGAAAAACGCTCCAATCCAGCACAGTTGCGGCAACGACACGCAACACGACTGCCAGTTGCAATACCCAGTAAAGCGTCCAGGCGACATTGTCAGCGGGTTGTTTGCGTCCGCCATGACCACTGCTCACCCGCGTCACCATGGCAAACATCGTGGCACCAAGATAGCCCATGGTCATGGCGTGCAAGGGAGCCAGACCAAGGGACACCGTGTCGCCGCTGTATGCCATGAGCCCATGCGACACAGCATTGAATGCAAAAGATAGACCAAGCCAAACAAAGCCACCGTGGAACATGGCCAAGATGCGAATTTTCAGACTTTGAACCAAGCCCCATCGTAGAGCCAGCCACCCCATCAACAGGGTCAAGATTAATTCGACTGCAACCTGAAACCAGCGCAGAAGCGCAGGCATAGGCCACCACCACAGGTCAACGATACTGACCCATCCTTCGAAACACAAAGACCCAACCAACACCCATAGCAACCACAGCGGCCGCCAGTTATCCAGCATGGGCAAAACGCTGGCGCTAAAAAATGGAAGCATGCGATGCGACATGACGGCAAAGACCGGGGCAAGAAACCACCACAAGCCAGCATGAATCACTGATCGCAACATCAACTGAGAATCAAGCGCCAAAGCAACTGCCGCCATCTCCATCAAGACAGCTCCAAAAAGACAGGCCACTGAGACTAGTTTGAGATGAACTTTGTCATCGACCTGACTGCTGCAAACCATGCGAAAAAACTTCCAGCTCAACATCAGCCATCCCACACCTACCATACCAATCCCTGCCGCCCCAAGCCAGTGCTGCCACTGCAATCCAGGCCAGGCTATGACCCAGCCCACCAGCATCAGCGCCAGCATGGGTAACAGCTCTTTCGCTGCAACTGCATGCACATCCAACCACTTGGGGCCGGCTGTGTACAGAAACCCACAAATAAACAGCGGCATATAACCCAGACTCATCAATAAGCCATGCATCAACGGCAAAGGCACTGCTGGGTTTTGCTCCCAATGCAAGACGCGGCCGAGCAAAACCAGCGCCCACCAAACGGCACTCAAGGCCAGCATGGCACCAGCCATGAAAAATCCCAACCGGTGTGGAGCCATCAATAACCCGGCAAATTTCCATGACGGACTGCCATCTTCACACTTTGCACGTTGTTGTTGGATCATCCGTGCAGACCCCATTGATAGGCCAACAAAATCATGCCAATTACAAAAGTCAGCCAGCCCAGTAAAAGATGACGCCAAAGCTTGGGGGCTTGGCGCAATGCCATGAAGTCATTGATCACCACCCAGGCTTTCAAAAAAGCGACACCAAAGATGATCGATACGGGCACGATGCTCCTGTGACCCATCTGCCCTGATTCGCCTATCCAATAGGTCAAACCAGTAGCGGCCAGCAACAGCAGCCAGAGGGTATTGGATGAAAATTTCAACATGTGCAGTGTCCTTAACGCATCACATAAATCAGCGGGAACAACACAATCCACAATAAATCAACCATGTGCCAAAAGGCTGCGCCGGTTTCAAGTTCATGCACATCATGGCTGCCATAGCGCCCAGCACGCGTTTTAAACAACAAAATTGACAAAAACACCATGGCTGCCAACACATGGAAAAAATGAAATGCCGTCAGTAGAAAATAGAACATGTAAAAGCTGTTGGTTGACAGGTCTATGCCAGCGTCTGCCTTGGCTGAGAACTCTATTAATTTGATCACCACAAAACCACTGCCACACACCAAAGCAGCCATCAGCCAGCGCACGCCCACAGCAGAAGCATCACGTTTGACGGCCTGCACAGCGCGCACCACACACCAGCTACCGGTGATCAACAAAGCCGTATTGATGCCACCCGAATTCAGATCAAGCGTGGTTTGTGACGCATTGAACAACGCCACGTCAAACGTGCGCGCAAACGCGTAAGACAAAAAGAAGATGCCAAAGGTCAGCAACTCAGCCAGGATGATGAGCCAGACCGCCAAATCACCTGCCAGATACGGTATTTCCGTCACCGCGTTCGGTTGGGACATGCTAGTCGGCATCAACGTTTAAGGGCTTGTTCACAAATAACATGCACATTTGACTCGCCAACTTTGGGCGCACTGCGTCGTTACAAATCGCTTGTGCAGCAGAGTTGCACGGCACGCTTTGCGCCTCGCATTGCATCCCAAATCCGGCGGCCAAATGTACAGCTTATTCATGAACAAGCCCTAAGTTCATTGCGCTTGTGCTCAACCTTCGCCCATTCGTCTGCGTCCGGTAGGGCTGCTTTGGTTTTTACAATTGTTTTCCATTGGGGTGCTAAGTCAGCATTAAGTGCAATGAAATCTTGCTGATTTGCAGGAACGTCTTCTTCTGCATAAATGGCATTGACCGGGCATTCCGGTACACACACGGCACAGTCAATACATTCATCTGGATCAATCACCAGAAAATTGGAACCCTCACGGAAAGCATCTACCGGACACACGTCAACGCAGTCTGTGTATTTACAACTGATACACGATTCAGTCACCACAAAAGTCATGACAAAGTTCCATTCAAATCAGATTTAACGGCAAACAAAATCAATCACGATCGCGCCGGGTTCGCGTTGCACGTATTGAATTGTCACAGCATCGCCATAACGCGTATTGAGCTGATGCAACAAGGGGATGGGATCGTGGTCATTGCAAAAACGCATGGTCTCACCCGGTTGCAGTGTATCGAGTGCACCAAAAATGGCTGCATGGCGAAAGCGTTTGGCCACGCCGCGCGCATCAAACGGATAAACAGCTTCGGGGTTAACGTGGCCGGTTGCGCAGGAAGTCATCGGATAGCTCCAGAAAGTTAAAGATTCATTTTAAATGAATTAAATAAAATTGCCAGAAAAATGCTTACTTTGCTGCATCATGTGACGGCTCGTTGATCTCCTCAGCGCGACAACGTGGCCCAGGCCTGGGTGAGCTGTTTGATCAAATCCTGCGGTCTGCGCACCAAGGCATAACCGTTCTGACCAAACAGCATCGGCAGGTAGTCGTGCGCCTGCTCATCAATGGTGACGCAAAACGGGATCATTCCAGCCGTGCGTGCTTCGTGCACGGCCTGACGGGTATCTTCCAGACCGTATCGTCCTTCATACACATCCAGGTCATTGGGTTTGCCATCGGTGAGCAGCATCAACAAACGACGCTGCTCGGGTCTGGCTGCAAGTTGACCAGTGGCGTGGCGAAGAGCCGCGCCCATACGTGTGTAATAGCCTGGTTTGATAGCGCCGACACGGGCTCGACAAGTGTCACACCACCCCTCTGAAAAAGTTTTAAGGTGTTGCATGCGCACATGCTGGCGGCGTACCGAGCTGAACCCCCACATGGCAAAAGGGTCGCCGGTGGCGTGAAGCGCCTCGCCAAACACGAACAATGCGTCACGAATGACATCAATCACTCTGACTTTCGCTGTCGCGTAAGCATCGGTAGAAAGTGACAAATCAGCCAGCAACAAGGTAGCCAAACTGCGCTCGTGACGCGCCTGGCGGGTGTAAATGGCTGGGGTGTCGGTATGCCAGCCAGCCTGGCCGGTTTGGTCGGCGCTAAAGCGCACCCAGGCATCCAGATCGATATCGTCACCGCTGTCTTGGCCGTGCAGAGCGCGCGGTGCATCACGCATGGTTTCCAGACGGCGGCGCAATTGGCGCGCGGTCACGCGCAACTCTGGCGCTGGCGTGAAGGGGGCACAGTGTTGTGCTTGCATGACCTGCACCAGGCAGTGGTCAGGCAGCAGAACACCTTTGCGGTAATCAAATTCAGGCAGATGGACACCAGGCCCCAAAGGCTGATCGTCAGCACTGGCACTGGGTAAATCCAGATCAAATTTCACGCGAGAAGCCAGCGACTGCCCATCAGTAGCCACCGATAGTTTGTCCATGTCATTGGCGGCGTTGATGGCGTTGCCGTCTTCTTCATCGTCGCTGCTGCGATTGACGTGCACCATCTCGCTCCACGACATCAGGGCTTCAGCCCGAAACGGCAATACCATGGCGTTGCGGCTTTGCTCGTGCTGGGTAGCCTGGGTGCGTCGGCGTTGTGCATTGGATGCCGATGCCGGACGGCTGGGCGCGGGGGTGGCTTGGCCGCTGGCTGCATGGCCCACAGCCGTAGTAGCCTGGAGCCAAAGCCAGACCGGTGCCACATCTTGGGGCAGATAAGGCACTGGGCTGATGCCCTGCCCCTGCAGTGCCGCTTGCACGGCGGCCTCTGCTAGGTCGGCCACCTTGCAGGCTGCTGCCGTGTCAAGGCTGGTCAGCTTGGGACGTTGCGCCAAATGGGCTTGCAGCAAGGCCTGGTAACGTTTGGCAAAGCCCGGAAAGCGGGTCAACGCCCGCCGCGTTGCAAGGACGTTGTCATTGATCCAATGCCCGGTAGGCTCAAAACTGGCTGCCTGCATGGCCAGCCAAAAGTACAGATCCTGGTTCAGCGGTTTGGAGTCAAAAATGGCCAACACGGCGGGCAAGGCAAGCACATCAGGCTCGATTTGTGCGCAGTCAGCACGCAGTCCGCTGCCGGCGAGCTTTTGCAACCAGTGGCGTTGCCCGCCCACCGCTTGCGCGCTGGCCGGTGCAACCCGCAACGCCGCTGCTCCGCCAGCAGCGCGAAACATGATGCCAATCGCTTTTTGCATGTCTTTTAGGCTTGCAGCCCTTTCTGGATATGCGCAACCAGCTATCGAAGTAATAGTGTTATGCCACCACTTGCCAACCATTTTTTCCATCAGTCACGCTCCGTTTCGGGGCGCTTGCGCTGGCGCAGGGTTTCGCGCAGCGCCTCCAGCCCCACCTGCCATTCCAGGTTGGGCGTGCGCCGCTGTGCTTGTTGTGTGGCATCACACGCTGTTAAACATTGGCCGCACTGCACGCATGAGAACATCATGCGTTTGATGTTGCGCGGGTTCAGGCGCATGGGGCAGGCGTGGTCGCAAGCCGAGCCTCGGGGCTGGTCACAGGTTTTACAGTCGCGTGCCCGTTCACGCGCAAAGGCCACAACCATGCCTTTGGGGTTGGCCATCCAGACCAGGCTTTGAAACAAACCCACGGCACAGCCAAAGCGGCAAAACAAATGCCTGGCAAAGGCGAATTCAAGCGTGAAGAGCGTGCTGGCAATCCACAAAAACCGGGTTTGATTGGGGGTTAGGCTGCCGTGCAGCAAGCCGCCCCAAATCACGGCAGGCGGCAGCAGGTAGGTCAGCAGCGTGATGGCCCAAACAAAACCCATCAGGGCACAACTCAGACCAAACAAAGGCCACCAACGTGCTTGGGGGGTGGCTCCTGCGCGCGGCGTAGGTCGTTTGTCCCAAAGGCTCAATTTGCCACAAGCTCGGTGCAGCAGGGCATTGAGGCCTTCCACCATCGAGAAATGAGGGCATAGCCAGCCGCAATACAAGCGACCATAGCGGTAGGCCACGCCCAAAAAAACGGCAATCAGCAGCAACGTCGGCACAAAGGCGCGCCACACCAGTTGCAGTGCTGCGGCAGTGGCATCGATTTGCCCGCTAGCCAGCGCATCAATGCCAAGAGACCAGCGTTGACCCAGAAACCAAAGCTGGGTTTCATACAAGTCAAAACGCAACAGATTGAGGGCTGGAGCCAGCACAAACAAAACAAAGAAGCCAGTTTGTGTGGCCAACCGCCACGACTGCAATCGGGCCGGGTTGAGTCGATCCGGTTGAACTGTGCGCATCACCTTCACCCTTGAATCAGTCGCGGGCGGCATCGCCAAACAGCGCACGCACCACTTCAGTCAAAGCCTGTGCGGTGGCAAGGTCATCGGTCAGGGCATCAATGATGGCGGCCTGGCAAGCCGTGTGCAGCGGCAAACCAGAAGCCACCAATCGACCCGCCGACACCAGCAAACGGGTGCTGGCAGTTTCTTCCAGATCATGCTCGGTGAGCGAGCGCAGGGCTTTAGCCAATTGCACCAGTTGTTGGGCTTGCGCCTCGGACACACCGGCCTCTTTTTTCACAATGCCCACCTCAACCTGCGGCGTGGGGTAGTTCATGCTCAGGCTGACAAAGCGCTGGCGGGTGCTGGGTTTGAGCCCCTTGAGCAGGTTTTGGTAACCCGGGTTGTAAGAAATCACCAGCATGAATTCCGCCGGGGCGATCAATTCTTCGCCGGTGCGCTCCATCGGCAAAACACGCCTGTCATCTGCCAGCGGATGCAGCACCACGGTGGTGTCCTTGCGCGCCTCCACCACCTCGTCAAGGTAACAAATCGCCCCCATGCGAACAGCCCGTGCCAGTGGTCCGTCCGACCACTGGGTGCTGCCGTTGCCAATCAAAAATCGCCCCACCAAGTCAGCTGCGCTGAGGTCATCGTGACAGGACACGGTGACCAGCGGCCGCTGCAGGCGCGCCGCCATGTGCTCGACAAAACGGGTTTTGCCGCAGCCCGTGGGGCCTTTGATGAGCAGCGGCAGTTGCTTGCGCCAGGCGTGTTCAAACAGCGTGCATTCACCGGCCTGCTCAGCGTAAAACGGAACGGCTGGCATCGTCTTAAGCCCGTGCAGGCATGACACGCCGGTGCATCATGCCGTTGGGCACGACCACCTCGTCTTCATCCGCACCGGGGGCCGCAAAGAAGCTGTACAGGTAGGTCAGCAGACCCAGCAGGAAGCTGACACCGCCAGCCACACGCAGCCAGTAGAAGAAGCGCAATTGGTCTTGTGTGGCCATGAAAGGCATGGCACCTTCAGTGGGCATGCGTTGCAACCAGACTTGCAAAATGCCTGCGCCCGTCAAGGCCAGCACCATCAAGCCCATGCTGATGGTCATGATCCAGAACGACCACATCTCAAAGCTTTGCGCCCGGCGGCTGTTGGCCTCACGGCCGCGCAGTGTCGGCATGGCATAGCTGATCATGGCAATCACTACCAGCACGTAAGCGCCATAAAACGCCAGGTGACCGTGCGCCGCCGTGATTTGTGTGCCGTGGGTGTAGTAGTTGATGGGGGCCAAGGTGTGCATAAAGCCCCACAAGCCCGCACCCAGAAAGCCCACCACCGAGCAGCCCACGGCCCACAACAAGGCGGCCTGGTTGGCATGGTCACGACGGCGGCGCTGCACCATGTTGAAGGCAAACACCGTCATCATGAAGAAGGGAATCGGTTCCATGGCCGAGAAAATACTGCCCACCCACAGCCAGTAACCCGGCATGCCGATGAAGAAGAAGTGGTGACCGGTACCCAGAATGCCGGTGATCAGCGCCATGGCAATGATCACGTAGAGCCACTTGTCAATCACCTCGCGGTCAACCCCGGTGGTTTTGATCAACACAAACGCCAGCAGCGAACCCAGAATCAGCTCCCAGGTGCCTTCCACCCACAGGTGCACCACAAACCACCAGTACATCTTGTCACGCACCAGGTTGGCCGGATTGACAAAGCTGAACAAAAACATCAACGCCAGCCCCCACAAGCCCATCAACAGCACCAATGCAATGCTGGTCTTGCGCCCTTTGAGCACCGTCATGCTGATGTTGAACAGAAAGCCCAAGGCAACCACCACAATACCGAGTTTGGTGGGCAGCGGTTGCTCTAAAAACTCGCGTCCCATGGTAGCCAGCAACTCGTTGCCGGTGAGCTCCGCCAGCTTGGCGTAGGGCACCGCCAGGTAGCCCACAATGGTTAGCGCGCCTGCAGCCAGAAAAATCCAGAACAGCACCAGCGCCAGTTTGGGGCTGTAGAGCTCGGTTTCAGCTTCTTCGGGCACCAGGTAATAGGCCGAGCCCATGAAACCAAACAGCAGCCAGACGATCAGCAGGTTGGTATGCACCATGCGTGCCTGGTTGAAGGGGATGTATGGAAAGGCCAAGTCGCCAATCACATACTGCAGCCCGAGTGTGATGCCAAACAGGATTTGGGCGGTAAAGAGTGCCAGAGCGGCGATGAAGTAATACTTCGCCACCCCCTGGGATTTGTATTTGAGTGTGATCGCTTGCATGTTGTGGTTCCTATTGAGTTGAGACGGGCGTGACGCATCAGCCTTCAATGTTTGGCGGCCAGTTCTCGGTGTTCACGTTGTTAGTCCAACGCAAGAACTCCACCATGTCGTCAAGTTGTGCCTCGGTAAAGTTGAACTGGGGCATCTGGCGGCGACCGGGGATGTGCGTGGGTTGCGAGGCAATCCAGGCCTTGATGAAGTCCGGACCGCGGCGTTTGTATACATTGCCCAGTTCGGGGGCAAAGTAGGCGCCTTCACCCAGCAGGGTATGGCAGCCAATGCAGTTGCGGGTTTCCCAAAGGCGTTTGCCGCGCTCAACCGCCGGGGTAATGGCCTCGGCGTTGGATCGGGTCGGAATTTTGCGTTCGCTGTCGAAAATCAGCGCGGCAAAAAGCAGAATAAAAAACAATGACCCGCCATAAAACATGTTGCGGGCCATCTGCTTGGTAAAGCCTGTGGCTTTGACTTGATTCATGCTGTAGAACTCCTTAAAAAAAATGGGTTTTGCTGGGCGACACATTTGCACTTGTATTGGCAAATAAAGTCAATTAAAGATTCATTTTGCATGAATCATATATCAAGCAAGCACCTCACATCCAAAAAAAATGAGCGACTAGTTCTTTGGAACTATGGCGGCAAACACACACATAGTTCCATTGATCCGCCGCTACCGTTCCTCAGAGGGATACCGCAAAACGGGTCTGAACCCTACAGTCTGGTCACTTAAAAACAGGAGTTTTATATGACCAAGAAAGGGCAAGCCCTCTCGGTACTGATCGTCAGCACCTTCGCCTTCACCGTGTGTTTCATGGTGTGGATGATGTTTGCGGTGATCGGCATCCCGATCAAAAAAGCGTTAGACCTCAACTCGACCCAATCGGGTCTGTTGATGGCCATGCCGGTGCTCACCGGTTCACTTATCCGCGTGCCGCTAGGCATCTGGACTGACAAGTTTGGTGGGCGCATTGTGTTTGCCGTGCTGATGGCCTGCACCGTGCCCGCCATCTGGCTGATGACCTACGCCACCGCCTATTGGCACTACCTGGTGATTGGCCTGTTTGTCGGGCTGGCTGGCGGCTCGTTCTCGGTCGGCACGCCTTATGTGGCGCGCTGGTTCCCCAAAAAACAACAAGGCTTTGCCATGGGCATCTTCGGCATGGGCAACGCCGGAGCAGCACTGAACAAGTTTGTTGCGCCTGCAATTATGGTGGGCTTCGGCTGGACCATGGTGCCCAAGGTTTACGCCTTGATCATGCTTGGCACGGTGGTCATGTTCTGGCTGTTCTCACACAGCGACCCAGACCACCATGCGGCCAAGCAAGTGCCCTTCATGGCGCAGCTCAAAGCCTTGAAAGACCCCACCGTTTTCAAATATTGCCAGTACTACAGCATTGTGTTTGGTGGCTATGTGGCTCTGAGCCTCTGGATGGTGCAGTACTACGTCGGCGAGTTTGGCCTGGACATCCGCACCGCCGCCCTGCTGGCAGCCTGCTTCTCATTGCCCGGCGGCGTGTTGCGCGCCTTTGGTGGCTGGTTGTCTGACAAATACGGCGCGCACTCCATGACCTGGTGGGTGCTGTGGGTGAGCTGGGTCTGCCTGTTTTTGCTGAGCTACCCGCAAACCGATTTCACCATTGCCACCGTGAACGGCCCGCAGACCTTTCACGTCGGCCTGAATGTTTACACCTTCACCATGCTGATGTTCACCTTGGGCGTGGCGTGGGGCTTTGGCAAGGCCAGCGTGTTCAAGTACATCAGCGACGACTACCACCACAACATTGGCGCTGTTAGCGGCATCGTTGGCCTGGCCGGTGGCATGGGGGGCTTTCTTTTACCCATCATGTTCGGCGGCCTGATGGACCTGACCGGCATTCGCTCCAGCGCCTTCATGCTGATGTATGGCGTGGTCTGGGTGTCGCTGATCTGGATGTACTGGACAGAGGTGCGCGGCAAGGAATACATGGCCAGTGGAAAAGCCAATGGGCGCGGAAGCGAATAAATTTCATCACAAACAATCCATTAGGGCATGAATGCATGGCGAGGTGAGTTGCAAGGCAGTTTGGCTGGCCGAGAGGCGTTCATAGCCGTAGCTATGGACGACGAACGAACGGGCAAAATGGCCGCAAATCACGCCGCCTGGCATCATGCAGGCGCGAAGTTCCGCCTAATGGATTGTTTGGGATAATCCAAATCCATATGCATTTATTGAAGAAAACAAGCGGTCAACTGAGGAATCTAGGCTAATTGATTATTTGGGTTTAGGCTGTCGCGACCGCTCAAACTACCACGCTCAAACTACCACGCTCAAAGGCATCTTATCGCCCCAAGCCCATGCCATAGTTGTTTTTAAGCGATTGGATCTCTGTCACTGCAATGTGTTGAGCCAGCAGACTTCATGATGTTTCGTGTCGGACTATTTGCCATGAAAAAATGGCACAACTTGGACTGCACATTGGGCAACTGGCCTCGGCGCTAGAGACCTAGGGTAAGAATGGGGTTGACTAGACATCCAACGTCAACTAAAAGCTTTCTGTTGAGACAAACGAATTGATATGAATATGGCGGCCATGCAAAGCAAAGATCAAAAAACTACCCACGAAGTGTTATTTGTTGGAACCGACACAGATCGCAGAAGGCAATTCGAAACCGAATGCAAAACGCAAATTGGGCGACGGCATTTCGTGACCACGACAGAGGACGCTGCCACTCTGCTCAAACAGAGGGTCATCGACTTGTTAGTCCTTGATTTGGAGAGCTTTACCCGACCCACACATGTACGGTCATTAGGTGAATTGATGGGGTTGCGCTCAGGTATGGAAACGCTGGCTTTGTGCCCAGCTAGCGCGGCTGCTTGGCTTTTGGACTTGATGCCGCATGGACTCAAGCACTACTGCCTAAGCCCTTACCTTTCAGCAGAATTGACGCGCCGCGTGCAAGACATGACACTCAAAGTCGATGCGTTTGACATGACACAACGCCTGGATGACCGTGGAGACATTGTCGATCTCAATGCAACCTGGTTGGATGCGATGGGATACACCATTGACGAAGTCATAGGGACTCCATTTGAAGACTACGTGAACCCCGAAAGTCGCCGTGCTGTGCAACAGGCGCTTATCACTACCCACACCAACCGTCGCACTGAAACGGTTGTCTGCCAGCTGCGCCGCAAGGATGGCTCAATTTTAGACGTTGCGCTCAACGGCGTGGCAACCTACAACACCCACGGTGAGCACCTTCAAACCCGGTGTGAGCTGCGCGGTGTCAACTATTTTTTGGCCGACAAACTCAAGTCCGAGAGCCTGCTGCAAGTGGAGCGCGAGCTTAAAGTGCTGCTGCTTGTTCGCTCTAAATTACAGCAAGCGTTGATGGGCATTAAAGACGTGAATGAGCTGTCATTTTTGATGTGCCAAGAGCTACGAAAGTGTCCTGGTATTGTGGGCGTAGCGTTTTTGCACAAGGACGCGAACGATGTCATGCAACTCGATGCGTGCATGTCACGCGACGACCAAGATCGCGTCAGTTTTGTTAAGGGCTGCGAAGACATGCTGCAATTGTCCCGAGGTAAAAGCCTGGGTGTGTTGTCAGCCCTCATGCAGGGAGAGTTTGTCATCGCTGATTCGTTGGCCAAAATTGGAGGCCAAAGAGATCTAAGGTTTTTCCATGCAATGGGAGTCCGCACCATTGTTGGCACACCAATAGTGGCGGAATCCATCATGTTTGATGAGGCTGCAAAAACCTTGGGCGCTTTGTGTTTGATGCTTGATCGCCGCCACAACTTTCCACGCGAATGGCTGGAAGTGATGGCAGATCTTGGCGCGCTCGCAAGTTTTGGGTTAAATATTATCGAGTGGGGTCACGAAAAAGCCGACCTTATGCGCCAACTGCGCGACATGGCGATGACCGACACCCTCACAGGCGCGGCCAACCGACGCAGTGCCAACGAATTCATGCAAAGAGAATACGCCCATAGCCAGAAAGAGGGGCTGCCGTTCACGCTGATCATGATGGACGTGGATAAGTTCAAAAGAATCAACGACACCTACGGCCATGAGCAGGGAGACCAAGTGCTCAAGGCCATCACGCGCGCTGCCAAAGACTTGCTGCGTGGGTCTGATTTGCTGGTTCGTTGGGGCGGTGAGGAGTTTTTGGTGGTGGCACCCAATACCGATGCAGCCGACGGATTTGCGCTGGCAGAAAACATCCGGCTCGCTATTGAAAAAACTCCCATCGAAGGTTGTCACAACGTCTCAGTGAGCATGGGCGTGAGTCTGATTGCAGCAGGCAAAAGCATTGAAGATGCTTTGGGTCGCGCGGATGCAGCGCTTTACCGCGCCAAGGAAACCGGACGCAACCGCTGCATCATGGCCGAGGACAAACTCCCGCCAGAAGCAACGACAACGACCTAAAACCGCTGCAATATCTGGTATCAAGCGCATGGTGATGGTGGGAGAGCGGGGCATGATCGCGCAAAAGGCCATTGATTAGATGAGCAAGGGTGTCGATGTGGCCTGGGTCACGGCGTTGCGCATCAGTGCCATTCGCACGTTGGTGGCGCAGGGTGCGGTGCAGATGGCAAATCCACCTCGTGCGCGCAAGGGTAGTGTTGACCGGGGCTTACGCTGAGGCGGCATTGGACGGGCTATACATCAACCGCACGATGGTCAAGGCTGCGCGCATGAATGCGCCTATTTGCGTGCGCACCTACAAGACTCTGGCGCAGGTGGAGCAGGCTTTACGCTCGATCAAGACGATGGATTTGAAGCTGCGCCCAATGAACCATCCCAGTTAATGCCCATCTATTTCAATACGGATTCTCAAACCCCAGCCGCGCCATGATCTCGCTCTCGCGCAGTTCCATCACTTGTGCGTCTTCATCCAGCTCATGATCCCAGCCCTGGGCGTGCAGCGCGCCGTGTACCAGCAGGTGGGCGTAGTGTTCTTCTAGCGTTTTATTCTGCGCTTTCGCCTCACGGGCGACCACTGGCGCGCACAGCACCAGGTCTGCGGTCACGATCGGCTCCTGGGTGTAGTCAAACGTCAGCACATTGGTGGCGACGTCTTTTTTGCGGTAGTCGCGGTTCAGCGCCTGGCCTTCTTCGGCATCCACAACGCGCACCGTTAGCTCGGCATCTGTTTGCAGCGCATGGCGCAGCCAGCGCGTGACTTTGTGGCGCGGCAAGGCGGCGCGGTGCAGGGCTACGTCGGCAAATTTGGCAAATTGCAAAGACAGGGTGAGTTGCTTCATGGTTTCAATTTTTATATGGCTTATAGGCCTCTAGCCCTTGAATAATAAGCGCAGTTAGCTATATATATTATAGCAATTAGGCAGTGTGTGACCGGCGTCGCGCTGGCAGATCATAAGCATCCACAATGCGTGCCACCAGCGGGTGGCGCACCACGTCTGCGCTGGTCAGGCGGCAAATGGCAATGCCTTCCACGCTTTTGAGCACGCGCTCGGCATCAATCAGACCGCTGAGCTGGGTGGTGGGCAGATCGATCTGGCTCACGTCGCCGGTCACCACAGCTTTGGAGCCAAAGCCAATGCGCGTCAAAAACATTTTCATCTGCTCGGGCGTGGTGTTTTGCGCCTCGTCGAGAATCACAAACGCAGTGTTCAAGGTGCGCCCGCGCATGAAGGCCAGCGGGGCGATCTCAATGGTCTGGCGCTCAAAGGCTTTTTGCACCGCCTCAAAGCCCATCAGGTCGTACAGCGCGTCGTACAGCGGGCGCAGGTAGGGGTCGATCTTTTGCGCCAGGTCACCAGGCAGGTAGCCCAGGCGTTCTCCGGCTTCCACCGCCGGGCGGGTCAGCACAATGCGTTGCACCGTGCTGCGTTGCAGGGCATCTACGGCACAGGCCACCGCCAGGTAGGTTTTGCCGGTGCCAGCCGGGCCAATGCCAAAGGTAATGTCGTGGCTGGCAATGCTGTCCAGGTAGCGCGCCTGGTTGATGGAGCGGGGTTTGAGCTCGGCACGCTTGGTTTTGAGCGCTGGGCCGTCGACCCCGTTCACATCACCGTCACCTGAGAGCATTAGCTGCACGGTGCGCGGCTCAATCGGGCGCGCGGCCATTTCATACAGGGCTTGCAGCATTTCCATGGCGCGCTTGGCGTTGGCCTTGAGGCCATCCACCTTGAACTGCTCGTGCCGGTGGGCAATTTTGACTTGCAGCGCAGTCTCGATGCTGCGCAGGTGCTCGTCCATGGGGCCGCACAAGTGCGCCAGGCGGGTGTTGCTGGGGGGAGAAAAGATGTGGCGCAAGATCACGTTGATAATTCCTGAAATGGGGACGTACAAAAAACCGCGCCAGCGTCGTTGAACCTTCTTGCCGTACGCATCGTACTGTCTTCGAAGGCACGCCTAGCTGGCACGATTTTGCTTGCGTCTTGAAATGTTCTCCATGATAGGCAAAAAATGATCGCAAAACTGACCGGCACGCTCGATGCCAAAAACCCGCCCGCCGTGGTGCTGGATTGTCACGGCGTGGGCTACGAGGTTTTTGTGCCCATGAGCACGTTTTACAACCTGCCTGAGCTGGGTGCAACGGTGACGCTGCTGACGCATTTTGTGGTGCGTGAAGACGCGCAACTGCTGTACGGCTTTGCCAGCAGCCAAGAGCGCGAAGCGTTTCGCCAGCTGGTCAAAATATCGGGCGTGGGGCCACGCACGGCGCTGTCGGTGTTGTCGGGTATGGGGGTGGCAGAGCTGGCGCAGGCGATCACCCTGCAAGAGGCGGGCCGACTCATCAAAGTGCCCGGCATTGGCAAAAAAACCGCTGAGCGGCTGCTGCTGGAACTCAAAGGCAAGCTGGGCCCCGACATTGGCGTGGTGGCCAATGTGACCAGCGACGCACAGTCTGATATTTTGCAAGCCCTGCTGGCGCTGGGCTACAGCGACAAAGAAGCCGCGCTGGCCCTCAAAGCCCTGCCCAAAGACGCGAGTGTCAGCGACGGCATCAAGCTGGCGTTGCGCGCGCTAGCCAAGTAATTGATCAAACCGGCAAGCACCATGAAAAAACTCTACCGCAACTTTGACACCCAGGCGCAGATCGACGCGCAGTACAACCCGTCGATCAAACTGCCCGATGCCACCGCTCCCATGCGGCATTACGCGGCGCGGTCTGTGCTGGCCCGCCAGACCCTGCGCTGCATGCTGGATGTGCCCTATGGCCCCACGCGGGCTGAGACGCTGGACATTTTTCCGGCTGATGTGCCCAACGCACCGGTGTTTGTGTTTATTCACGGTGGCTACTGGCGGGCGCTGTCCAGCAAAGACTTCAGCTGCGTGGCCTTGGGGCTGCAGCCACTGGGCATCACTACGGTGGTGGTCAACTACGCGCTGTGCCCGCTGGTGAGCATTGACGAGATCACGCGCCAGGTGCGTGCAGCCGTGGCCTGGACGCACCACCATATTGCAGCACACGGCGGTGACCCCAAGCGCATCGCCCTGGGCGGCCACTCAGCCGGCGCGCACCTTACAGCCATGTGCCTGCAAACCGCTTGGGCAGATGACTACGGTTTGCCGTCAGACCCGATCACTGCCGCCCTGTTGATCAGCGGCGTGTACGACATTGCACCGCTGCGCTACAGCTATCTGCAGCCCATGATTCAGCTCGACGAAGGGCTGATTCGCCGCCAGTCGCCCCTGTTCGCGGTGCGGCCATGTGCCACCCCCATCTGGGTCAATTGGGGTTCTGAAGAAAGCACCGAATTTGCCCGTCAGGCGGCCAGTTTCGATGCCGCCTGGCAGTTGGCTAGAAACAAAGGCGAGCTAAGCGCCCTGCAGGGTGCCGACCATTTTCGGGGGCTGCATGGCTTTGAAAGCCCGGACAGCAGCCTGTGCCAGTGGCTAACTAAAAAACTTGCAAGTCAAAAAAATTGAGCCAGTGGCACTTAGGGCTTGTTCACAAATAACATGCACATTTGACTAGCCAACTTTGGGCGCACTGCGTCGTTGCAAATCGCTTGTGCAGCAGAGCTGCACAAGCGATTTGCGCCTCGCATTGCATCCTAAATCCGGCGGCCAAATGTACAGCTTATTCATGAACAAGCCCTTACGCCATCCCTATCCCTGAATAGGCCATGGGCTTTGGGGTAGTTATACTGAATATTTTAAATATCAGTATAACCGTGCTCTACACCTCACTTTCTACTGCAGCTCAAACCGCCTACGCGTCGCTTGCCAGTGCCAGACGTCTTGAGGATGTACGTAGCGTCGCTGAATTACCAGGCAGCTTCTCGAAAAAGAGGGTGAAGGGAAAAGAGTATTGGTACTACCAAACACCAGACCTTACCGGCAAGCAAATTCAGATTTTTTTGGGCTGCGCATCCGATCAACTAACCAAGTTAATCAACCTCCACCGCAGCGGAAATGGAACCAAGGTTCACTTGCGCCAACTCACTCGCCAGGCAATTGCAGCGGGCTGCCCATCCATCGTCCCGTCCCACGCAAAAATCATCGAGCGTTTGGCCGATGTTGGATTTTTTCGGGCGGGCGGCATTCTGGTGGGAACCCACGTTTATATGGCCTACCAGAACTACCTCGGCATTCGTTGGCAATCTGCGGCACAGACCGTGGATTTGGACTTTGCGCATGCGGGTCGCAATGTATCCGTCGCAATTCCTTCTGGTGTCACCATGGACGTAGGCAGCGAAATCGAAGCACTAAAGATGGGCTTTGTTCCAGTCAAAAGTCTGACCCCCTACGTGAAATCCGATGAACAGGATTTGCAAATCGATTTTGTGACCTGCCGACATCGGGGTGGCGACACGCCCGTACTCATCAAGGCACTCAACGCCACCATGCAGCCATTGAAATTCATGGAATTTTCCATGGAGGCTCCTATTCAAGTCACGCTGCTTGCGCAGCGCGGCCCGATCACCGTCAACGCGCCACCACCGGAAAAGTACGCTTTGCACAAGCTACTGGTCTATGGCGAAAGACCGCAAAAAATGCGGGTCAAGGCCGCCAAGGATTTGGCCCAAGCCGCGTCCCTCATCGATTACCTCACCAAGAATGATGTGGAACTGCTCAGCGACACATGGTGAGAACTTATCAGCCAAGGACCCGGATGGCGCAGCCGAGTCCTTGAGGGATTGGCGGCATTGAAAGATCGCTACCCCACAGTGGACACTTCTGCTCTGGTGGAGTAATTTCACTTCAAAATCATCCGTGTCGTTGTTGCAACGCCATGCCGTGCTTCAGCAGCGGCTGCTTGAGAAACTCACTTAGGGCTTGTTCATGAACAAGCTGTGCATTTGGTCGTCAGATTTGGGATGCAATGCAAGGCGCAAAACGTGCCGTGCAGCTCTGCTGCACAAGCGATTTGCAACGACGCAGTGCGCCCAAAGCTGGCGCGCCAAATGTGCATGTTATTTGTGAACAAGCCCTTAGGGCTGCAAAAAACCTTCATACCCGTGCGCGCGCAGCAGGCAGGCCGGGCAAGTACCGCAGCCGTAACCCCAGGCGTGGCGGTGTTCGCGGTCGCCCAGATAACAGGTGTGGGTGTGTTCAATGATCAGCTGCACCAGCGCATCCCCGCCTTGCACCACGCCAGATGTTTCACCCAGCATGTGCGCCATGGCCCAGGTGTCGGCCTTGTCGATCCACATCAACGGGGTGTCAATTAAAAAACGTTTGTCCATGCCCAGCGACAACGCCAACTGCATGGCTTTCATGGTGTCGTCGCGGCAATCCGGGTAGCCTGAAAAATCGGTCTCGCAAACCCCGGTGACCAGCACCTGCAAATCGCGCCGGTAAGCCACGGCGGCAGCCAGGGTCAAAAACAGCAGGTTGCGACCCGGCACAAAGGTGTTGGGCAGGCCGTTTTGTTCCATTTTGAAGGCGGTGTCACGTGTCAGAGAGGTGTCGCTCACCTCGCCCAGCACCGCCAAATCCAGCAGGTGATCCTGACCTAATTTTTCGGCCCATTGGGGAAATTGGCGGCGAATTTCGCTCAGCACGCGCAGGCGCGCCTGCAGTTCGACATGATGGCGCTGGCGGTAATCAAACCCGATGGTTTCAACACGTTGGTATTTGGCAAGTGCCTGCGCCAGGCAGGTGGTGGAGTCTTGACCACCAGAAAATAAAACAAGAGCTGAAGTGTGCATGGCAAGATGTTAAACCGGCTAAGGGCTTGTTCATGAATAAGCTGTACATTTGGCCGCCGGATTTGGGATGCAATGCGAGGCGCAAAGCGTGCCTTGCAGCTCTGCTGCACAAGCGATTTGCAACGCCGCAGTGCGCCCAAAGTTGGCGAGTCAAATGTGCATGTTATTTGTGAACAAGCCCTTAGCCGCGCACCACGCCGCAACAAGCGCTGTCACGGCCGCAGCCCGAAAAGGCAGAGTCACAACGACAAAAAAATAACGTTGAACAACAACCACAGTCACCAAGAATAGCTTGTTGTAGGGTTGACTTCAGGCGGCCATGCCGGGTTGAAAACCGCCCTACGCAGGCAGCACATGCTTGCGGAATTCTTGTTCAACATGGGCGTTAAAAATAGAATTACTGCGCGTCGCGCACCGGGCGGCCATTCACCGGCTGCACCGGTCGCGCGTTGTTGGGAAACAGCTGCTGAAACAAACGAATTTGCGCGGCACTGAGTTGCGTGGGCGTTTTCAGCACCATCCACAGCACGCCTTCGGTGCAGGGTGGCGTGGTGAGTGAGCCGATGAACTGGTAGTAGCGCTGGTCTTTGGGCAGCAGCTCGTTCATGTCAAGAATGCCCCCGGGCATACGCACCCGGTCGTTCAAATCCAGGGGCATGTAAGTCCACACCTTATTGATCAGCGGGTTGGCCACGCCAGGGTCTAGCAGCACCGCCACCACCGCCAATTGGCCATCATTACTTTTGTGTACCAGGTGCGCCACCATGGCAAAGCTGCGGTAGTTCACCTGCTCCTCGGACGGCGTGTGAAAGTGCATCTGCACCAGCTTGTAAACCGAGCCACGCACCGTCAGGGTGTTGTCGCCCACCACGTCCACCTGAATCGTGTGGCCGTTGTTGACCACACTGCCGGTGGACGGGTTGTAGTTAAAGGCCAGCGGCTCGGCCGGGCCTTGCAGCGTCAGGTTGTCTTCAATGTTGATGGGCGACTGCCGCTTGCCGATGGCGCACGCATTGAATTCAGGCTTGAGCTTGCCCCAGGCTTGCGGGCCGTTCTCACCCTCATACGCCCAATGCGGCTCGCCCCCATGTGCATCGCCACCGTGCGCAACCGCATGGGCATCTGGTGCGGCGGGCAATTTGTGGCCGGTAAGGGCAGCGGCTTTGGCTCGGATGTATTCCCGGCTGGCACGCGGGTTGACTGCGGGCGTGTGGGCGCTGGCCGCACCCGATGCGCCCACATGCAGTGTCAGCACCGGCACACGTGTTGATACTTTTGCAGCGGCAGCCACTGGCTTGGTGGCGGGTGCATGAGCAACGGCTGGGGCATGTGCAGCCGCTGGGGTGGCATGAACCGGAGCCGCTGGCGCTGGCTCTGAGGCAGCTTCGGTTTTTACAGCTGACTTGTCCCGCACCACCAGCATCAGATTCGTTTTGCCCAGCATTTGTTCACGGATAGCCGCTTTGATGTCCACACCAATGGACTTTTCTTGCGGCGCAGAGGTGTCTATCGCATGTGTTTTCCCGGTAACTTGATGCGCTGCCGGTTTCTCTGACGCAGAGTCCTGCGCCGCTGGCGAGGCCGCTTGGCTGCTGGCCAGTCCCAGAAGCAGGCTGGACAAACCCAACAGCATCAGATGTAGCCCACGACGCACGCGCCCACTGGCAATGCTTGCTCGACAAGAAGATTCAAAAAGATACAGCAGGATAATCATGGTGCAGCGAGGGTCATTAAATGACTCAAAATTGGTTTTACACTCAATTAACGGCAAGTGGACGCGATGTCTTAAGCACCCAAAGTTTTAACCAAGATTGTCCATCAGTTGGTGCTGCGCACCGGTCTGTACTGGATACAGGTGGCATGGTCCCAAATAATCCATTAGGCAGGACTTCTTGCCTGCATGATGTGTGGCGATCGATTTGCGGCCATTTTGCCAGCCCGTTCGTCGTCGATAGGTTTTCGAGGCAGTATGCAAGGCTGTGAGACGTTCATAGCAGGGCTATGGACACCGAGGAGACGCTCAAAATGACCGCAAAGCTGCAGCCAGCGTTCAAACTGGTGCAAAGTACCGACTAATGAACAATCTCGGATGAAAGACACTTTAAAGATATGCAGTCGCGCAGCGGATGAGGTCGTGAAAATCTTTGATGCCAAATTCCTTAATGGACTGTTTTTTACTTAAAATTGTTAATTGTTTGCTAAAAGGATGTCAGACTTTCGGTATCGAAGCGAATTTCGACCACAACGAGGACAGTTTTTGAAAGATTTGCAGACTCATAGCCGTAGCCGAGTTCAAAAAACCAATAAGAATTGGATTGCTGCGGTTGGATTGCAGTCAATGTTCCGGAAATTCGACAGCCTCCTGGGTTTCTTCACTGAGGCTCAGTTCACCATTTAAGTGACAGCGCTACGCACCCGATTGAGCCCTTGGCAACGCGCCTGGGGTCGTTGCTCCTTCTTGCGGACATTAGCCCGCCTCGCCGTCTGGCCTACCCAGCAGCCCACTCGGGCGCTTCCAACTGAGGAATCTTGGATGAAAACACTTCACAAACTCATTATTTTGCCAACTTTGAGCTGCACTTGTTGGCTACCAGTCTTGGCGCAAACCCAGCCACGGCATTCGGGACAAGCTGCATCAGCCAGTTCGGAACCAGCCAAAGATGGTTACAACCGGGTCATGAACAGCAAGCTGTGCACCACCGCACCGCGCAGTGAATGGCTACCTGAAGACGAGATGAAACTACTGGCTCAGCACCGGGGCTACCGCATCAAGACCTTCAAGGCTGACGGCAATAATTGCTATGAAATTTATGGGTTCAACCAACTCAACCAAATAGTTGAGGCCTACTTTGACCCTGTTACATCCAAGTTGTTGCATCAAAACATAGCCAAGTAATTGCGCTTACTGCGCATCAACTCACCCGGCAAATCTTCAGCATATTGGTGCCGCCCGGTGAGCCCATGGGTTCGCCACAGGTGATGGCATAAACATCACCGGTTTGCACCACGCCGCGTGATTTCAATTCGGCCTCGGCTTGCTTCAAGGCCGTGTCGCGGTCGGTACTGGTGTCGCTGAACAGCGGACGCACGGTGCGGTACAGCGTCATGCGGCGCTGCGTGGCCAGCTTGGAGGTGATGGCGTAGATCGGAATCTGGATCAAATGGCGGCTCATCCACAGCGCGGTGGAGCCACTGTCGGTCAACGCCACAATCGCCTTGGCCCCCAAGTGGTGCGCGGTGAACAGCGCGCCCATGGCGATGGCATGGTCGATGCGGGTGAAGGTTTTGCCAGTAAAGTCGGCCTCTAACTTGAGTGCGTTGCCGTTTTCAGCGGCATGGCAAATTTTGGCCATTTCAATCACGGTTTCCAGCGGGTATTTGCCAGCGGCGGTTTCAGCGGACAGCATCACCGCATCGGTGCCATCGAGCACCGCGTTGGCCACGTCAGATACTTCGGCACGGGTGGGCACCGGGTTGGTGATCATGGACTCCATCATTTGTGTGGCGGTGATCACCACACGGTCATGCTCGCGCGCCAATTTGATCATGCGTTTTTGCAAGGCAGGCACCACCGCGTTGCCGACTTCCACCGCCAGGTCACCGCGCGCCACCATGATGCCGTCGCTGGCCAGCAAAATTTCTTCCAGACGTGGAATCGCTTCAGCGCGTTCAATCTTGGCGATCAAGCCGGGTTTGTGGCCGTCCGCTGCGGCCACGTTGCACAACTGGCGTGCCATTTCCATGTCGGTGGCGCTCTTGGCAAAGCTCACCGCCACGTAGTCCGCCTTGAAGCTCATCGCGGTGCGGATGTCTTCCATGTCCTTGGCGGTCAGCGCTGGGGCGCTCAAGCCGCCGCCCTGCTTGTTGATGCCCTTGTTGTTGGACAACTCGCCACCGAGTTTGACAGTGGTGTGGATGGCCTCCCCCACCACCGCATCCACTGTAATGACGATCAAGCCGTCGTTGAGCAGCAACACATCGCCTGCCTTGACTTCTTTGGGCAAGGCTTTGTAGTCAAGCCCGACCGCATCTACGTCGCCCAATTCGGTGCGTGCGGCATCCAGTACAAAGGGCTGACCAGGTTCCAGCAACACCTTGCCATCGGCAAATTTGCCGACGCGAATTTTGGGGCCTTGCAGGTCGGCCATGATGCCCACTTCGCGCCCGGCACGTTGCGCGGCTTCACGCACCAAGCGGGCTCGGTCAATGTGGTCTTGCGCCTTGCCATGGCTGAAGTTGAGCCGCACCACGTTCACCCCGGCGCGAATCATTTGCTCGAGCAACGCGGGGTCGCTGGAAGCTGGGCCTAAGGTGGCAACAATCTTGGTAGCACGACGTGGCATGAAACAATCTCCTTGTAATTTAGTTTCATGATTTTCACACGGTTTGAGTTACAACGCTGCAACAAGTTACCGCATCACCTCCGTCAAACCAGTCGATGCCTTGCATCATTGCATGCTTTGGCGCAGCAAGAGCGTAGTAAAGTTGGGGTAACCCGCATCCACCGAATGAACTTCTCCATTTTTGATGACCTCCTGGACATCCCCACTGATCTTCCAAAAATTTTGGTGGTGGATGATCAGCGGGTCAACCTGCAATTCATGGCACACATTTTTGCCCACAGTTACCAGGTGCTCACGGCGGAATCTGGTGAGCAAGCGCTTGACCTGTGCCACCGAACGCCGCCCGATCTAATTCTGCTGGACATCGGCATGCCGGGAATGGATGGGTTTGAGGTTTGCACGCAGCTTAAAGCCGATGCGGCCACGCAAGACATTCCGGTTATTTTTGTCACCGCAAACCGCGACGAGGCTTCTGAAACCCGGGGTCTGGAACTGGGCGCAGTGGACTTCATCTCCAAACCCGTTAACCCCGCAGTGGTGCGGGCGCGTGTCAAAACCCATTTGACAGTCAAGCTGCAATCTGATTTATTACGCCGACTGGTCTTTCGTGATGGCCTGACTGGTGTCTTTAACCGTCGCTACTTCGACCAGCAACTCCGCATGGAAACCGCGCGTGCCTCGCGGGTCAACCATCCCCTGGCTTTGATCATGCTTGATGTTGATTTTTTCAAACGTTTCAATGACCGCTATGGGCATCAGGCGGGCGATGACTGCCTACGCCTGGTGGCCCAAACCCTGAAAGCAAATTTGCGTCGGCCAGCTGATCTGGTCGCACGCTACGGAGGCGAAGAATTTGTTTGCCTGCTTCCTGATACAGGCTTTGACCAAGCCATGATGCTTGCGACTGAGCTTGAAACCCAGGTGCGTCTCAAAACCATCGCCCATGCAGACTCCGACTCTGCAAAAGTAGTTACCGTCAGCCTGGGTGTAGCGGGCTGCAACGCTCCCCTTCCATGCACTGCCGACAAGCTGCTGGCCGCCGCAGATCAGCAACTCTATCTTGCCAAGCACCACGGACGCGGTTGCGTTCGCGGGCAAGCCTTTCAATGAAGGCAAGGCTTTGATGCCCGGGCGCAGACACTGACTCTCGCCTGCGGGCAGCGCCAGATCAGAGCATTTCCAGCGCCACCGCCGTACCCTCACCCCCGCCAATGCACAGCGTGGCCAGGCCTTTTTTAAGCCCACGGGCCTGCAAGGCATACATCAGTGTGACGATGATGCGTGCGCCACTGCAACCAATCGGATGACCCAAAGCACAGGCACCGCCATTCACGTTGATGATGTCATGGCTGATCTGCAGGTCGTGCATCAGCGCCATGGGCACCACGGCAAAGGCTTCGTTCACTTCCCACAAATCGACATCTTTGACAGCCCAACCGGCCTTTTCCAGTGCTTTTTTGCTGGCTCCCACCGGAGCAGTGGCAAACCAGTTGGGTTCTTGCGCAAACACCGCGTGGCTGGCGATGCGTGCCAGCGGCGTGCAGCCCAATTTGGCAGCGGTGGACGCGCGCATCAGCACCAATGCGGCGGCACCGTCGTTGATACTGGAACTGCTGGCAGCGGTGATGGTGCCGTCTTTTTTGAACGCCGGTTTCAGTGACGTGATCTTGTCGAGCTTGACGCGGCTCGGGCCCTCGTCGATGGTGATCAGCTTGTCGCCACCTCGGCCAGGCACAGTGACCGGCGCAATCTCGGCGGCAAACGCACCCGACGCGGTGGCCGCTTGCGCACGCTGCACGCTGGTGGTGGCAAACGCGTCTTGCTGGGCGCGGGTAAAGCCGTATTTGGCGGCGCAGTCTTCGCCAAACGTGCCCATGGAACGACCGGGTTCGTAGGCGTCTTCCAGACCGTCGAGCATCATGTGGTCAAAAATGCGGTCGTGACCAATGCGGTAACCGGCGCGCGCCTTGGGCAGCAGGTAGGGCGCGTTGGTCATGCTCTCCATGCCACCGGCCATCATCACCTCAACGCCACCGGCCACCAGCATGTCGTGGGCAAACATGGTGGCGCGCATGGCGCTGCCGCACATCTTGCTCAGGGTCACCGCGCCAGTGCTCTTGGGCAAGCCGCCCTTGAAGCCGGCCTGGCGCGCCGGAGCCTGGCCCTGACCGGCCATCAGGCAGTTGCCAAAGATCAGCTCGTCGACCCTGTCTGCGGTCAGCTTGGAGCCTTTCATGGCGCGCGCCAAGGCTTCCTTGATGGCCACGCCACCGAGGTCATGCGCGGCCAAGCCGGCAAAGTCGCCCTGAAAACTGCCCAACGGCGTGCGTGCGGCGCTGACGATCACAATTTGTTCTGACATGATGGCTCCTGAAAGTAAATGGAAGCCCGCATTGTAAGAGTTGACGTTTACGTCAACGTCAACGTCAACGTCAACGTCAATGTCAACACCAATGTCAACTCAAACCTTTTGCGGGGTGATGGGGATGTACATCTCGCCCCCCTTTTGTTTGAACGTCTCCGACATGCTGTGCATGCCTTGCGTGAGCGCCTGCTCGTCGCTGACCCCCAGGCTGTTGGCGTAGTCGCGCACCTCTTGCGTGATCTTCATCGAGCAGAACTTGGGGCCGCACATGGAGCAGAAATGCGCCACCTTGGAGGCCTCTTTGGGCAGCGTTTCATCATGAAAATCACGCGCCGTATCAGGATCCAGCGACAGGTTGAACTGGTCCAGCCAGCGGAACTCAAAGCGCGCCCTGGACAGCGCGTCGTCCCGCGCCCGCACCCCCGGGTGACCCTTGGCCACATCGGCCACATGGGCGGCAATTTTGTAGGTGATGATGCCGGTCTTGACGTCATCGCGGTCGGGCAGACCCAGGTGTTCCTTGGGGGTCACATAGCACAGCATGGCGGTACCAAACCAGCCAATCATGGCCGCGCCGATGCCGCTGGTGATGTGGTCGTAACCCGGCGCAATGTCGGTGGTCAGCGGGCCCAGGGTATAGAACGGCGCTTCGTCGCAGTGTTTGAGCTGCTCGGTCATGTTGGCCTGCACCATGTGCATGGGCACGTGGCCGGGGCCTTCAATCATCACCTGCACGTCTTGCGCCCAAGCCTTCTTGGTCAGTTCGCCCAGCGTTTTTAATTCAGCAAATTGCGCTGCGTCATTCGCGTCCGCACCCGAGCCGGGGCGCAGGCCGTCGCCCAGCGAGTAGCTCACGTCATAGGCGCGCATGATCTCGGTCATCTCGTCAAAATGGGTGTAGAGAAAGTTTTCTTGGTGGTGCGCAATGCACCACTTGGCCAGAATCGAGCCACCGCGCGACACGATACCGGTGACACGCTGGGCGGTGAGGTGAACATAGGCCAACCGCACCCCGGCGTGTACGGTGAAGTAGTCCACGCCCTGCTCGGCCTGTTCGATCAAGGTGTCGCGAAAGATCGGCCAAGTCAAATCTTCGGCCACACCACCCACTTTTTCCAGCGCCTGGTAAATCGGTACCGTGCCGATGGGCACCGGGCTGTTGCGCACAATCCAGTCGCGCGTGGTGTGGATGTTTTTGCCAGTGGATAAGTCCATCACCGTGTCTGCCCCCCAGCGAATCGACCAGACCAGCTTTTCCACCTCTTCTTCAATGCTGGAGGTGACAGCCGAGTTGCCAATGTTGGCGTTGATCTTGACCAGAAAATTTCGCCCAATGGCCATCGGCTCGACCTCGGGGTGGTTGATGTTGGCCGGAATGATGGCGCGACCCCGGGCCACCTCGTCGCGCACAAATTCGGGCGTGACGATTTTCGGAATACTGGCCCCAAAGCTGTTGCCAGCCAGGCGCGCTTCACGCTCGGGGTTGGCCAGGTACTGCGCCTGCCAAGCCAGATTCTGGTTCTCGCGCAGCGCCACGTACTCCATCTCTGGGGTGACGATGCCACGACGGGCGTAGTGCATTTGCGTCACGTTGGCACCGGGCTTGGCGCGCCGAGGTGGGCGTTGCAAACCTGCTGCCTGGGCACGCAAGGCCGACAGCGCGTCAGATTCACCGTTTTTCAGGCCATCGTCCAGGGCAAACGGGGCGCGGCCGGTGTACAGCTCGGTGTCACCGCGCGCCTCTACCCACGGGCTGCGCACTGCCGCCAAGCCCTGGCGCACATCAATGCTGGCTTGCGGGTCGGTATACGGGCCAGAGGTGTCATAGACCGTGATGGCTTCCCCGTTGCTTTGCATGATTTCACGCAGCGGCACCTGAATGTCTGGCCGGCTGCCTTGCAGGTAGCGTTTGCTGGACGCGGGAAGGGGTTCGCGGGTCAGGCGGATGAACTGGGCTAATTTGTCGGGGGCATTCATGTTGTGGGTCTCCTGGGTAGTGTTCACCCAGGTCAGAAACAGCACCCCAACACCACGAACTTTGTTAAGTCAATACGAGCCCAGCGTGTGCAGGGCGGCTCTTCTTACGCCGGTATGAACCGGATCAAGTTCGCGGGTTCGGTAATTCCATCTCAGCGCAGCCACTGCGCACCCCGGGCTACGGAAGAGTGTAGCGCGTCTGCACGTTCCGTTTGGAGGCGGCTGGTGTTGCCCTTTGCACCGTCTCACGTTTCATCAAAAATAGGTCTCTGGTCGTCCGTTTCACCAAAACGCTGACCGTGCCGTTCCATTGTGCGCAGGCACAATGGAAGCTGCGGCACTCAGCCTACCCAGCCGCGCCGCCAGCAGCCCACTTGGGTGCGTCCAACTGAGGAGTCTAGGAGGCTGTCGGACTTTCGGTACATCGGCTGTAATCCGACCGCAGCGGTTCATTTTTTACCGTCTTTTTGGCTCATAGCTACGGCTATTGCGCCTCCTCTGGACTGGCTTGACTGAAAAATCCATCGATTTCATTTCGTCATTTTTTTGATGAAATGGACTACAAGCGCTTATTCGGTATGGCTGAGTAGCTGCATTATTTATAGCAATTTGGCGCATCTTGGTGCTGACGGCTTATCGGCAGCGCACCCCACAGTCAAACTGTGCGGCGCGGCTAAGGGCACAGACGGCTTAGAGACTAAAACTCACATGCCCCACACCGTGATGGTCTTGCCACCGCTGGTGTGGGTTTGGCGGTAGATTTTGTCGTCCCACGGTGTGACAGGGTCACGGTCAAAAATCAGCAGGTGGGCGCTGTCGGCAGCGCATTGG
>Ga0210044_10000823_pt1 | contig 47123 bp, 48 predicted proteins | sample CryGey13umfilter_2_FD_183959 | JGI IMG/M metagenome (GOLD analysis project Ga0210044, IMG submission 183959) | Groundwater microbial communities from aquifer in Utah, USA - Crystal Geyser 4/9/14 3 um filter (SPAdes) (version 2) | ecosystem: Environmental > Aquatic > Deep subsurface >...
GCAAAAACCCGCGACTTATCCACCGCGCCCCCCTTTGTCCACAAGCCCCACAGGCGCCAGCCGTTTTGATTCGAAATTCGAAGGTCAAAACCGGAAGCTCAGACTCATACCTCTATTGGAATTGACTCTTCAGCCGTGCCGATGAGGGACTGGTTGAGCAGTTCAGTTTTCATACCGTGTCATACCTCGATTCGCACTCCCTCGAACCAAATCTCACCTGGGTTCTCGCCTGAATTAGGGTACAGCGGGGCGGTGCCGCCTTTGCTGTCGCCACTTGTCTACCCCTCCCTATATAAACCAGGTGTCCGTATCGCTACCTGATGAACGTGCTATCCAGCTTTGGGAACGTTATCTACACAGCGGGCATTGCATGGTTTCACGTGGAACCGGTAATCACAGGGTGTTCATTTTCCAATGCAGAATTGGCCAAAAATAACGCCCAGCAAGTCGTCGGTGGTGAATTCACCGGTAATTTCCGCTAAGGCATCCTGAGCCAGGCGCAGTTCTTCGGCTAGAAATTCCAGTTGCTTGCGGGTAGCCGCGGCCACTTCCAGATGGCCGCGTGCGCGACGCAGAGCCGTGACGTGGCGGGTGCGTGCGATGAAGGTGTTCTCGCCTGTCGCACGCCAGCCAGCCAGATGGAGTAGCTGCCTTTCCAGTAGATCAATGCCCATACCCGTCTTGGCCGAGAGCCAAAGTTCCAGGCCATCCACAGAAACATGGGGGCTTATGCTGGCAAGATCAATTTTGTTATGAACGGTGAGCACAGGAATCTCACTCAGGCGCTCCAGCAATGCGTTTTCCTGGGCTGTGACGCCGTGCTGAGCATCAATCAGCACCACGGCGACGTCAGCTTTTTCGACAGCCGTCCAGGTGCGCTCGATGCCAAGCTTTTCCACCAGATCATCAGTTTCACGTAGTCCAGCGGTGTCGCTGATGTGCAGTGGAACGCCATGGATCTGGATAGCTTCACGCACGGTATCGCGCGTGGTGCCGGCAATTTCGGTGACGATGGCGGCGTCATAACCAGCCAGGCGGTTAAGCAGGCTGGATTTGCCGACGTTAGGCTGGCCAATCAGCACCACATTCAGGCCTTCCCGCAACAGCGCGCCCTGACATGCCTGCGCGAGCACAGTGTCGAGCTTGTCAGTGAGGTCGGCCAATTGGCCCGAGACATCGACCTGTTGCAAAAAATTTATCTCCTCTTCGGGGAAGTCGAGCGTAGCTTCCACCAGCATGCGCAGCTGGATCAGGGCATCCTTGACGCTGTTGATCCGACGGGAAAACTCGCCGTCCAGGGAGCGCAGCGCGGAGCGCGCCGCTTCCCGGCTGCCGGCGTCGATCAGATCGGCGATAGCTTCAGCCTGCACCAGGTCGAGCTTGCCGTTGAGAAATGCGCGGCGGCTGAATTCGCCGGGTTCCGCCAAGCGCGCGCCCAGTTCCAGGCAACGTTCCAACACCCCTTGCAGCACCTGTGGGCCACCGTGGCCTTGCAGTTCCAGGACATCTTCACCGCTAAAGGAATGTGGTGCAGGAAAGTAGAGGGCGATGCCTTCATCCAGCGTCTCACCCACCGCGTCCAAAAAACGGGTGTAGGTGGCATGGCGCGGGGCAAGGGACTTGCCTGTGAGCGACAGGGCGAAATGCCCAATAGCCCCACCGGAGATCCGCACCACGCCAATACCGCCCCTCCCTGGAGCGGTGGCGATGGCGGCGATGGGGTCGCTGGGCGCGGCCATGCGGCCCGTTTTACTGCTTGCTATCGTTGGCGGCGCTATTGATCACCGTATTGATGCGCCACTGCTGCAGGATCGACAGCACGTTGTTGACCAGCCAGTAGAGCACCAGGCCAGCCGGGAAGAACAGGAACATCACCGAGAAGGCGACCGGCATGATCATCATAACCTTGGCCTGCACGGGGTCGGTTGGCGCCGGCGACAGCTTCACCTGGATAAACGAGGTAATGGCCATGATCACTGGCAGAACATAGAAGGGGTCGGGTTTGGACAGGTCGGTTATCCACAGCGCGAACGGCGCTTGGCGCAACTCCACGGCACCCAGCAGCACCCAGTAGAGGGCGATGAACACCGGAATCTGGACCACAATGGGCAGACAACCGCCGAGCGGGTTGATCTTCTCTTCCGAGTAAATCTTCATCATGGCCTCATGCAGCTTCTGGCGATCATCGCCATAGCGCTCCTTAAGGTGCTCCAGACGTGGCGCCAGTTTGCGCATCTTGGCCATCGACTTATAGCTGGCGGCGGAGAGCGGGTAGAACGCCAGCTTGATCAGAACGGTGAGCAGGATGATGGCCGTTCCCCAGTTCATCACCAGTTTATGCAGCCAATTGAGCATCACGAAGATGGGATAGGCGAGCACGGTGAGCCAGCCGTAATCCACTACCAGGTCGAGCCCGGACGCCAGGTGTTTGATTTTTTCCAGTTCCTGCGGGCCGGCATAGAGGCGCATAAAGGCGGTCTTTTCCTCTCCCGGCGCCAGTTTCACTGCCGGCATGATCATCCCCGCCGAGAACTCGCCGTTACCCAGGCTGCGCGTGTAGAACTCACGCGAGGAAGCATCGGCGGGGTCGCGGGTTAGCCAGGTGGTGAAAAAATGGTGTTCCACCATGCCGATCCAGCCGTCCTTGGCCGCCTTGGCGTGCTCCTGCTTGCCCTTGGCGATGTCATCAAATTTCACCTTCTGAAACTTACCGGCTTCGGTATAGATCGCCGGGCCGGTAAAGGTGTTGACCATCTTGGATTCACCTTCCGGCGCCTGTCCGTGGCGCAGGTATTGGTAGTAGGGATAGGCATCCAGTACCGTCTGTCCGAGGTTCTTGATCCGGGTATCCACGTCCACCACGTAGCTGCCCCGCGTGAAGGTGTAGGTCTTGACTACTTCGGCACCCGGCGTGATCGCCTTCATGCTCACCTTGAGCTGGTTCTCGCCAGCTTTCAGGCGGTATTCGCCCGGCTCGAGAACAAACACCGTCTTGTGGTTGGGCAAGCCCTGGCCGATCAGGCCGCTCTGGGCGAAGTAATTGCGGCCTGCCTTCTCTTCAAACAGGCGGAAGGGTGCGTTTTCGTCCTTGTTCCCGCGATAGTTGGTGAACACCAACTCCCGGAGATCGCCACCATTGGCGTCGATTTCGGCAGTCAAAACATCGGTCACCACCTTGGCGCGAGCACCCTTGGCAACCTGAGCCGATTCGACTGGCTGCGGAACTCCCTTGAGCGCCTGTCCAGGTGCCGGCGGCAGGGTATCGGTCGAAGCAGCCTGCCCTTTCGTGGTCGCTGGCGAGCCAGCGACCACGACCCCTTCTTTCGGATGCGTATATTCCTGCCAGGCGTTCCAGAGCATCAGAAGGGAAAAAGAGAAAATAACGAAGGCGATAAGACGCTGGGTGTCCATGGGGAGCGAGATCAGGTAAGAGTAGAGGTACGTGTCAGCACGCAGGTCTTGCAGACACCAAGGCCGGCAAGAAAATCTGATTTGAGCAGTGACTCATTGCCGCGTGTTTTCAGCCTGGCGACGACATCCAGGCCGACAATGTCTGACTGGCCCAGGCGGAACCATTCCCGCAGCAGTCGCTTGACACGGTTGCGGCTAACAGCATGGTGAATCACTTTCTTTGGAATAATCATTCCCAGGCGGGGAACATCCAATCCATTCGGGCCAGCCAGCACATCGAGTAAAGCACCGCGATAGGAACAGTGAAAACGAAAAACGGATGAAAACTCATCCGTTTCGCGCATTTTTTTCAACCACCCAAAGCCGTAGGCCTGTGTGGGTTCCGCCAGATTCTGGGTCAGCAAAGCGGGCTGAACCGGATGCTCCGCCGTCGAAGTCAAACGGCCAGACGCTTGCGGCCCTTGGCGCGGCGAGCATTGATGACGGCACGCCCGCCCACGGTCTTCATGCGCGCGCGGAAGCCATGAGTGCGCTTACGGCGGACAACGGAAGGTTGATAGGTGCGTTTCATAGGGAAACCTCGGTCGCTAAAAGCGCGGTATTAGACTTGTAAGCCCCTAATTTGTCAAACCTTTCCGGGTGCTACAACGCCGGTGCTAGAATGCCCAGTCCGCCTTTTACACACCCACCCAATCACGCCAAATGGACGAATTCTGGAGTCATTGCCTCGCCCATTTTGAACGGACTCTGAACACCCAGCAGATCAACACCTGGATCAGGCCACTCAAGGCGGAAACAGCCGCTGGCCTGGTCAGTGTTACCGCGCCAAATGGTTTCGTGGCGCAGTGGGTGCGCGAAAAATTCCTCCAGGAAATTGAACAACTAGCGCGTGATTATTTTCCCATCGCTACCAAGATCGTTCTTAAGGTAGCCGGCGGCGGTAACGGTCGCCTGAGCGACACTGCAACAGTGAATGAAACCCTGGAAGCAGTACCCGCACTGATGGCGTTACCCGTTCAAGATATGGCCACGATAACCAAGCCAGCAGCAGAGAAAAAATCCCCTGGCAAACCCGAGAAGGCCGCACTTCCCGACGAAAGCAGGATCAACCCCTTGTTCAGCTTCGACACCTTCGTGCCCGGCAAAGCCAACGACCTAGCGCGAGCCGCCGCCCTGCAAGTAGCTGACAATCCGGGCTCCGGCTACAACCCCTTGTTCGTCTATGGTGGCGTCGGCCTGGGCAAAACCCACTTGATGCATGCCATTGGCAATCGCATGGTGCAGAGCAACGCAAAAGCCAAAGTGAAATACATCCATGCCGACCGCTATGTCTCCGACATGGTGCGAGCCGTGCGTTCAAATTCTTATGACGACTTCAAGCGCCGCTACGACTCGCTCGATCTCCTGATGATCGACGACATCCAGTTTTTCGCAGGTAAGGAAGGCACTCAGGAACAATTTTTTTATACCTTTAACACGCTAATCGAAGACCACAAGCAGGTCATCATCACCAGTGACACCTTCCCGAAAGATATGGAAGGCATTGAGGAACGCCTGAAATCCCGCTTCAGCTGGGGTCTCACCGTCATGCTGGAACCGCCAGAACTGGAAATGCGGGTCGCCATCCTGCTCGACAAGGCGCGTCTGGAAAAAACCAGTCTCGATGAAGGAACCGCGTTTTTCATCGCCAAACAAATACGTTCCAACGTACGCGAGTTGGAAGGTGCTCTGAAGCGGGTAATTGCCTTCGCCCGTTTCAACAAGCTACCAATTTCCGTCGAACTGGCCAAGGAAGCGTTAAAAGACTTGCTGGCTGTTCAGAATCGCCAGATTTCCATTGAAAACATCCAGAAGACGGTTGCCGACTACTTCAAGATAAAAATTGCGGACATGTACTCTAAAAAACGTACTCGCAACTTGGCGCGCCCCAGACAAATGGCAATGTATGTGGCGCGTGAATTGACTGATCTGTCTTACCCAGAGATTGGCCAGGCCTTCGGTGGCCGCGACCACACAACCGTGCTGCACGCCTGCGGAAAAATTGAGGAACTTAAAGCGACAGACCAAAATCTGCGCCGCGATTACAACCTACTAATTCAGGTACTCACCGGATGATGCGCGGCAACCATCATGGTTCTATCTACCCTAATTTTTTAAAGCACTTCAGGTGGATGGAAGTGTCGAGAGCCGCACCCAGGAGCCTGTCGGACTTTGGAATCACAGGCTGCAAACAGACCGCGCCGTCCCATTTTTCGCCACTTTATTGGGCAATAGTTCGACTATTCCCCAGCGAAAGCGGCAAAAACTGGCCTCGACGGGGCCGATTTTCGCTATCGGTGACCAAAGTCCGACAGGCTCCTAGCGGCTACCCCATAAATGGGATAACGCTGTGCGTAAACACAAGACAATTTATGTATGGATTGTTCATATGTCGGCTAACGCCCTCATGCGAAAAAATTATCCACAATCAATACCCATCTCGCCCACAGGCTGGTACACGTTTTTTAAACAGCTTAAGCCGATGATTTTGATAAACTTTCCCGGCTTATCCAGAGATTGATCCCTCACCTATCATCACTACCAGGAAGATTTACATGCTTGTACTAAAGACACCCAAGGACGCCTTGCTCAAGCCCCTGCAAGCCGTAGCGGGCGTGGTGGAACGCAAGCACACCCTGCCCATCCTTTCCAACGTGCTGGTCGAAGTTATGGGTGGGCGCGCCACCTTCATTGCCACAGACCTGGAACTCCAGATCAGTACCTCAGCGGAAGAGGAAGGGGCGGCGGATGTCTCATTCACCGTCGCCGCGCGCAAGATGCTCGATATCTGCCGATCGTTGCCGGATGCCGAGCCTATTTCCCTGGAACTTTCGGAGGAGCAGCAACTAAAGATTCAGTCCGGGCGCAGCCGCTTCAACCTGCAAACACTGCCGGCACGCGATTTCCCAAAATTGCAAATTCCCGATGGCGAAGGCCTCTCCTTCAGCCTGCCGCAAGGCCAGGTCAAGCGCCTCCTGGCCAGCGTGCAATACGCCATGGCGGCGCAGGACATCCGTTATTACCTCAATGGCATGCTGCTCTCGGTACAAGGCACGCGACTGACGGTGGCCGCCACTGACGGCCACCGGCTAGGAGTTGATGCCACCGATATACCTGAAGCCGAGGGGCAGGGAATCGACGTCATCCTGCCGCGCAAGACCGTTCTGGAACTCGGCAAGCTGCTTGGCGACGACGACGAGCTGGTACATATCCAGATCAACCAGAGCCAGGTGGTATTCCGCCGCCCCAACTTTGAACTGCGCAGCAAAGTGGTGGATGGCAAGTTCCCGGATTGGCAGCGCGTGATTCCAGTCGGCCATGACAAAATTTTCGTCATTGCCCGCCAGCGTCTGTCGCAATCTCTCACCCGCGCGGCCATCCTTACCAATGAGAAATACCGCGGCGCCCGACTGGCCCTTACCGCTGGCAGCCTGCGCATTGCCTGCAGCAACAACGAGCAGGAAGACGCCCAGGAAGAACTCGATATTGACTACGATGGCGAGCCGTTGGACATTGGCTTCAACGTCCAGTACCTGCAGGACACCCTTAATAACTTGTCCTGTGAAGCCGTTCAATGCTCGTTCGGTGACGCCACCAGTTCCATGCTGATCACTATTCCGGGAGACGAAAACTTCCGTTATGTGGTCATGCCCATGCGCATTTGAAGTAGAGCGGAGCGCGGTGAGTGATCACCTCTCGCTCAGTTTCATTCCTATCACAGAAAAAGGTTTCACGTGGAACATCCAAGCGGTAATGGCGGCTACGACGAGGACAGCATTCAGCAACTGGAAGGACTGGAGGCTGTGCGCAAGCGTCCCGGCATGTACATAGGCGACACATCGGATGGCTCCGGCCTGCACCACATGGTGTTCGAGGTGCTGGACAACGCCATCGACGAAGCCCTGGCCGGCTATTGCGACGACATCAAGGTCATCATCCACCCGGACAACTCCATTTCTGTGTCCGACAATGGCCGCGGCATCCCGGTTGGCGTGAAGATGGACGATAAGCACGAACCGAAGCGTTCCGCCGCCGAGATCGTCATGGTGGTGCTGCACGCCGGTGGCAAGTTCAATCAGAACAGCTATAAAGTTTCCGGTGGCCTGCACGGCGTTGGCGTTTCCTGCGTGAATGCCTTGTCGAAATGGCTGCGTCTGATCATTTATCGCGAGGGCAAGAAGCACCTTATGGAATTCCAGCGCGGCGTGCCGGTGAACCGCCTGATCGAAATTCACAACGGTATTGAAGTTTCACCCCTGAAAGTACTGGGCGAGAGCACTCGGCGTGGCACTGAAGTCCACTTTTCACCCGACGAGGAAATCTTTGGCAATGTTGTCGATTTCCACTATGACGTGCTGTCGAAGCGTATTCGTGAACTCTCGTTCTTGAACAACGGCGTCAAGATCGAGCTGCTCGACGAACGCGACGGCCGCCAGGAGAACTTCGCCTTCTCCGGCGGTGTGAAAGGCTTCGTTGAATATATCAACCGCGCCAAGACCGTGCTGCACCCCAATATCTTCCATGCCACCGGCGAATCGAAGGTGGGCGACACCGGTGTCAGCATCAGCAGCGAGGTGGCCATGCAGTGGAACAATGGCTACCAGGAGCAGGTACTGTGCTTTACCAACAACATCCCGCAATCCGACGGCGGCACCCACCTCACCGGGCTGCGTGCCGCGATGACCCGGGTGATCAATAAATACATTGAAGAACATGAGATCGCCAAGAAGGCCAAGGTGGAAATCACCGGCGACGACATGCGCGAGGGACTTGCTTGCGTACTCTCGGTGAAGATGCCCGACCCCAAGTTTTCATCACAAACCAAGATGAAACTGGTCTCCTCGGAAGCGCGCCCGGCGGTGGAAGAAACGGTCTCGCAAAAGCTCTCGGAATACCTGCTGGAACGTCCCGCCGATGCAAAAATTATTTGTAGCAAGATCGTCGAGGCCGCCCGTGCCCGCGAAGCCGCCCGCAAGGCGCGGGAGATGACCCGGCGCAAGGGTGTGCTGGATTCCGCGGGCCTGCCAGGCAAGCTGGCCGACTGCCAGGAAAAGGATCCCGCGCTGTGCGAAATCTACCTGGTCGAGGGTGATTCCGCCGGTGGTTCCGCCAAGCAGGGCCGCGACCGCAAGTTTCAGGCCATCCTGCCGCTCAAGGGGAAAATTCTTAACGTCGAAAAAGCCCGCTTCGACAAGATGTTGTCCTCGCAGGAAGTCGTTACCCTGATCACCGCGATGGGCACCGGCATTGGCAAGGACGACTACAACCCGGCCAAGCTTAGATACCACCGCATCATCATCATGACCGACGCAGACGTGGATGGCTCCCATATCCGTACTCTGCTGCTCACCTTCTTCTACCGCCAGATGCCGGAGTTGGTCGAGCGCGGCCACATCTATATCGCCCAGCCGCCGCTCTACAAAGTCAAACAAGGCAAGCGCGAGACTTACCTGAAAGACGATTACGAATTCAAGCAATATCTGCTGCGCGAAGCGCTCAATGGCGCCGAGTTGATCCCGGCCGCCGGCGCCGAGGCACTACCCAAGGAAAGCTTCGAACGCATCGCTCGCGAATTTCTGCTCGCGGAAGCCATGATCGAACGCCTGGCCCGACGCATGGACCCGGATGTGCTCTACTGCCTGCTCAAAATTCCCACCATCAGCCTGAGCAGCGAAGCGGACACCCTGGTCGCGGTACAACACTTGACGCGCGAACTGGCCAAGCTCGGCGTAGTGAAGATCAACCCGTTGCAATACGAGGGTGATCTGGGATGGCGCCTGGAAATAACCCGCAGTCGCCACGGCATCGGCCACACCAGCTACCTCGACTACAACTTCGTTGAAGGCGGCGACTACGACCAACTGCGCCGTACCTCGGAAATTCTGGTTGGTCTCCTGTCACCCGGCGCCGAAGTCCGTCGTGGCGAAGCCCGCACGCCGGCTTATGACTTCAAGCAGGCGCTCGATTGGCTGTTGGGCGAGGTCAAGAAAAACCTTGGCGTGCAGCGCTACAAAGGCCTGGGCGAAATGAACCCGGAACAACTCTGGGAAACCACGATGGACCCGCAAGTTCGCCGCCTTCTGCGCGTGCAGATTGAAGACGCCATCACCGCGGACGCCATTTTCACCACCCTGATGGGTGAGGAAGTCGAACCGCGTCGCCACTTCATCGAGACCAATGCGCTAGGGGTCAGGAACCTGGATGTGTAAATAAAGGACCACTGTCGCCTTTTCGCCATGTCTCTCCCGGGTTCCCATGAGAATCCGGTCCTGGCGGCCGCGGGCCTGGTTGGGGTGGGATATTGAGGAAGCTACGCACGGCAGTCAGGTCCAATGCTTTATCCCCATGTTGCGATTAACCGAAGTCAAACTTCCCCTGGATCATTCCGAAGCCGATCTCGTGGCCGCCATCCTCAAGAAATTGGGTATTCCGGCGGAGCGGCTGTTGCGCTTCGCTATCCACCGGCGCGGCTACGACGCGCGCAAGCGCTCCGCGATCTTCCTCATCTACAGCCTGGATGTGGCAGTGGAGGATGAAGCGGGGTTGCTCAAGGGCTTGCGCGGCGACCCGCGCGTTTCCCTCACCCCGGATAGCGCTTACCGCTTCGTTGCCCAGGCGCCCGCCAATCTGAAATCGCGGCCGCTCATCATCGGTAGTGGCCCTTGTGGGCTCCTGGCTGGCCTGGTGCTGGCGCAAATGGGGTTCCGGCCGATCATCCTGGAGCGCGGTAAGGTGGTGCGCGAACGCACCCAGGACACCTGGGGCCTCTGGCGCCGTGGCGAGCTGAACCCGGAATCCAATGTGCAGTTCGGCGAGGGTGGCGCCGGCACTTTTTCCGATGGCAAGCTCTACAGCCAGATCAAGGACCCGCAACACCATGGCCGCAAGGTGCTGGAAGAATTCGTCAAGGCCGGGGCGCCCGAAGAAATCCTTTATGTGAGCAAACCGCACATCGGCACTTTCCGGCTGGTGACGATGGTGGAACATATGCGCGCCAACATCGAGTCGCTGGGAGGAGAAATCCGTTTCCAGTGCCGAGTGGTGGATGTCGATATCGAGGATGGCACGGAGGGGCGCCAGATACACGCGGTGATTTTGGCCGATGGCGAGCGTATCGCCAGCGACCACGTTATCCTGGCGGTGGGCCACAGCGCGCGCGACACATTCAAAATGTTGTTTGATCACGGCGTTAGCATCGAGCCCAAGGCGTTCTCGGTGGGTTTGCGCATCGAACATCCACAAGCGCTGATCGACGCCTGCCGCTTTGGCAAATTCGCCGGCAATCCCAGCCTCGGCGCCGCCGATTACAAATTGGTTTACCACGCCGGCAACGGCCGTACCGCCTACAGTTTTTGCATGTGCCCGGGCGGCACCGTGGTCGCCGCCACCTCGGAAGCGGGTCGGGTGGTCACCAATGGCATGAGCCAGTATTCCCGCAACGAACGCAACGCCAACGCGGCCATCGTCGTTGGCGTGAATCCGGAGGATTTCCCCGGCAACATCAAAGCTAACCCACTCGCTGGCATGGATTTCCAGCGCCAATGGGAAGAAGCCGCCTTCGTTGCCGGTGGCGGCGACTACCGCGCGCCGGCGCAGAAAGTCGGCGATTTCCTCGCTGGCCGCCCCTCGACTGGACAGGGCACGGTGATTCCCTCCTACACCCCCGGCGTGCGCTGGACTGATCTCTCCCGCTGTCTACCGGATTACGCCATCGCAACGATCCGCGAAGCTCTGCCCGCCTTCGACAAACAGATCCACGGCTTCGCCATGGACGACGCCGTATTGACTGGCGTGGAGACGCGTACCTCCTCGCCCATCCGCCTCACCCGCGACGCCAACTGCCAGAGCCTCAATACGCGCGGCCTCTATCCAGCCGGCGAAGGCGCCGGATACGCGGGCGGCATCCTTTCCGCCGCCGTGGATGGGATCAAGGTCGCGGAAGCGGTGGCGTTGAGCATGGTGGCTGGGACAAGGTTTCAGCAGGGTGCGCCGCGCGAACCCCGCACGGCTGGCGCGAAAATGAAATAAGCTTCACCCACACATGCACTCTGATCTGCTTTCCGGCCTCAACCCCGACCAACTCGCCGCCGTCACCACGCCTTCTTCCGCCCTCGTTCTGGCTGGCGCCGGCTCCGGCAAGACACGCGTGCTCACTACCCGCATCGCCTGGTTGATCCAGCAGCAACAAGTCTCTCCCATGGGCCTGATGGCGGTGACCTTCACTAATAAGGCGGCGAAGGAAATGCTCACCCGCCTTACCGCCATGCTTCCCATCAACACCCGTGGTATGTGGGTGGGCACCTTCCACGGCCTGTGTAACCGCCTCCTGCGCACGCATCACCGCGAGGCTGGGCTGCCGCAACTGTTCACCATCCTCGATTCCAGCGACCAGCTTTCCGCCGTCAAACGTGCCTTGCGCGCGCTCAATGTCGATACCGAGAAATACGACCCGCGCAAGGTTCAGAGCTTCATCAACCAGAACAAGGAAGCGGGGCTACGAGCCGACCGCGTGGAAGCCTGGGATCCCTTCACCCGCCACCTGGTTGAGTACTACGCCGGCTATGACGCGCAATGCCAGCGCGAGGGTGCGGTGGATTTCGCGGAACTCCTGTTGCGCGCCCACGAACTGCTTTCCCGCAATGCCCTGCTGCGCGAGCACTATCAGGAACGTTTTCGCCACCTCCTAGTGGATGAATTTCAGGACACCAGCCGCCTGCAATACGATTGGCTGAAGCTGCTGAAAGGCCCCGACAGCGCGCTGTTTGCGGTGGGCGATGACGACCAGTCGATCTACGCCTTCCGCGGCGCCAACGTCGCCAACATGAGCCTGATGATGAGCGAATTCGGCATCAAAGAACCAATCAAGCTCACCCGCAATTACCGCTCTCTGTCCACCATCCTCGACGCCGCCAACGCGGTGATCAGCCACAACCAGGGCCGCCTGGGCAAAGACCTGTGGACCGACGCCGGCGGTGGCGAGCCGATTCGCCATTTCCAGGCTTATGGCGATGGTGAGGAAGCGCGCTTCATCGTCGAGGAAATCGAAAGCCGCCACCGCGACGGCGAGCGCTACAGCGAGATGGCCGTGCTTTATCGCGCCAACGCCCTGTCGCGCGGCATCGAACATGCCCTGTTTTCGGCCACCCTTCCCTACCGCGTCTACGGCGGCTTGCGCTTCTTCGAACGCGCCGAAATCAAGCATGCCCTGGCCTACCTGCGTCTGGCCGCCAACCCGGAAGATGACAACGCATTCCTGCGGGTGGTGAATTTCCCGACGCGCGGCATTGGCAATCGCAGCCTGGAAACCGTTAGCGACCAGGCCGCCGCCGCTGGCACCAGCCTGTGGGTTGCCGCATGTGCATCTAGCAACCCTTCCAGCGGAAAGAAATTCGCCCCCTTCGTGCTGCTGATTGAAAACCTGCGAAAAGAAATAAGCGGATTGCCGCTGGCCGAACAGGTGGACTGCGTGGTCGAGCAAAGCGGCCTCATGGCGTTCTACCAGAACGAGAAGGACGGCGAAGACCGCGTCGAAAACCTTGGCGAACTCGCCACCGCCGCCGCCGCATACGCACAGGAAAGCGATGATCAGAGCCTGGAAGCCTTTCTCGGCCACGCCGCCCTGGAAGCCGGCGAACACGAGGCCACGCGGGGCCAGGATGCGGTCCAGTTGATGACCGTGCACTCCGCCAAGGGGCTGGAATTCAACACCGTGTTCATCACTGGCCTGGAAGAAGGCCTGTTCCCGCACGAGAATGCGCTGACGGAAAAGGATGGTCTGGAAGAAGAACGCCGCCTTATGTACGTCGCCATCACCCGCGCACGCAAACAGCTTTACCTCACCCATGCACAATCCAGAATGCTGCACGGCCAGGTGCGTTACGGCCTGCCCTCCCGTTTCCTGGAAGAAATCCCGGAGAAACTTGTGAACGCTTTAGCCAACCGCGTGGTCACCGCGCCCCTCCCCCAGGCCACGAATTTCGTCACCCGCAAGATCACCCCCGCCGCGCCCCCGCCGCCAAGGCGCCTTGCCGATGTCCCCTTCAAGATAGGCAGCCGGGTCAAACATTCCCGCTACGGTGAAGGCGTGGTCGCCGGCTACCAGGGTCAGGCTCCGGATATGGAAATAAAAGTCAACTTCCCCACGGTCGGCGAGAAGGCATTCCTTCTGGAATATGCCAAGCTGGAAGCGGTATAGCCCACGCGCGCGAAGGCCCTCGGCCTTTGCGGTTACACCTTGTAACAGATGGATACCGCCTGGTAGCAAGGCCATCCCCTACTTGTATCGTTCGCATCCACATTCTGATCATGCGGGGTGCGAGGCATCATCCACCGCATGCCTTCGGGTTGCTCGTGGGGAGCCAAGCGGGGTTTAGCCCGTCACGATCAGGCAAGAAGGAGTAATCATGAAAAACGCGCCCGGCGATTCTCGCCAGGGCGATTTCCAACGGGCCACCGCCGCCTGTCTAAACGCCCATGGCTACACCGTCAAATGAACTCGATTTCCAAGGAACCGACATGAAAGACACCGCCTTGACACTTCTGTTAACCGCGCTGGTCGCCCTGGGCCCGGTTACGCAGGCCCATGCGGACAGGGATCACGACCAACGCCAGCGGTCCGAGCAGCGCGACCGGCGTGACGATAGGCCCTATCGTTCCGATCACTGGGTGTTCGACTCGCGCTTTCATCACAATCATTACTATCCAACACCCGGTTATTCCGTCAACGTCATGCCTCCAGGGTATCTCGATATCGGCATTCGCGGCGGCCATCTCTTTTTTCGCGCCGGGGTCTGGTTTCGTCCCGAGGGAAACCGCTATGTCGTGGTGCAACCCCCACCCGGGGTCTTCATCCCGGTTTTGCCACCCGCCTACTCGACGGTCTGGATAGGTTCCTCGCCCTACTACTATGCCAATGGGGTGTATTACAGCGAGGCTCCCGCGGGGGGGTATGTGGTCGCCCCCCCGCCTCCGGAATATGAAGTGGCCACCCCGCCCCCGCCGTCTCCAGCGGAGGCTTCGCCGGCCCCTTCGCCATCGCCCTCTGAGGACGGGCTGATTGTTTATCCGCGGGATGGCCAGAGCGCAACCCAGATGGCGGCTGACCGGGCCGAATGCACGCGTTGGGCCGTTAATCAGACCGGTTACGACCCGGCAAGGTCATCGCCAAGTGACCCCCGCCGATCGGACTTCCAGCGCGCCGCCAGCGCATGTTTGGAAGCGCATGGTTATACCGCCAGGTAACACGAGGGAGCCGGCAGCCCGCTCCAACGCGGGCTGGCGCGGGGAAGGACGATCGGATTCACATGGTCCGGGTGACGTGCGGCAAGGACGGCCTGGATACGCGGGCTGCTAGCCCGGATATTGCATGAATTCGCGTGATGCCCTAAAGGATACCGGGCTGCGCCCATAATCGCGCAGGCCATTGTTTGCAATGGGAATTTTGCGAAGGAGCGGCGTAGTTATCCATACGCCCGACTGAGCAAGGCTTTCCAGTGCGGACAAGGGACCAGCGAGGGCGCGCGAGTATTCATGCAATATCCGGGCTAGAATCCCGGCCGCTTCAAATAAATGAGAATGAGTCATCCGTGGAACTCCCCATCCTGCTCAAAGCCCTGATCCTCGGCCTCGTCGAGGGGATTACCGAATTCCTGCCGGTTTCCAGTACCGGCCACCTCATCCTCGCTGGCCAGTTGCTTGATTTCACCGGCGACAAGGCCAAGGTGTTCGAAGTCGCCATCCAGTTGGCCGCGATTCTCGCGGTGGTGTGGGAATACCGTGCCCGCCTCGGGCATGTCGCCGTTTCCATGACCCGGGAAAAAGTCTCGCAACGCTTCGCCCTGAACCTGATCGTGGCCTTCCTGCCGGCCGCCGTGCTCGGCCTGTTGTTCCTCAAACAGATCAAGTTTTACCTGTTCAACCCGATCGTGGTGGCTTCCGCTTTCATCATTGGCGGGCTGCTGATTCTCTGGGCGGAACGGCGCCAACATGTGGTGCGGGTGAGGGAAGTGGAGGAAATGCGCTGGCCGGATGCCCTGAAAGTCGGCTTCGCCCAGGCCCTGGCGATGATTCCCGGCACTTCGCGTTCCGGCGCCACCATCATCGGCGGCCTGTTCTTCGGCCTCTCGCGCAAGGCGGCCACGGAGTTTTCCTTCTTCCTGGCCATCCCCACCATGTTCGCGGCGACCCTGTACGACGTTTACAAGCACCGCGAGTTATTCAGCGCCGACGACCTGGGACTGTTCGCGGTGGGCGGGGTGGCGTCTTTCATTTCCGCCTTCCTGGTGGTGCGTGGCCTGATCCGTTTCATTAGTCGCCACGATTTCACGCTATTCGCCTGGTACCGCATCGCCTTTGGGGTGGCCGTGCTGGCGACGCACTATCTGGGGCTCATCCACTGGGCGGCGGACTGAGGCGGCTCGCGGCGTACCCCTGTAGCGCCGGCTTCCAGCCGGCTGTTTTAAAGACGCTCTCTTTGCGGGTATGCCGGCGCCACCGCGTCAGCGTTGCACCTGCCGATACCCCGGCGGCACCATGAAGAATTCATCCGGCACCGGATCGGTTGTGGCGTTGTCGTAGACCAGGTTGAGGCGCGTACCCATGCGCCGGGCGAGTTCCGCCATGCGGCCACCGCCCTCGTATCTGAGTTCCACATCGATGGCGCAAACCATGCCCTGGTTGAACAGGCGCCGCAGCACTTCGCCGAGGGCGCGCGTTTGTGTCGGCGGGTTCTTCGCGAGGGCGGAGATGCCCATCAGGAAGTCCGGTGAGTCCATCGCCTTGAAGAACGCCTGCAGGTCTTTGTGTTCGCGCGTGTTGCGGGCCAGAAAGACCTTTCCGGCAAGCTGCACGGTGACTTTTTCCGTTCCCAGTTCAGCCGGCATACTGGCGTTCAGGGTGTTTTCCGCGCAATTCCACGGCCCCAATCTGTGTTTCAGTCCGCTGGGTTGCAGTTCCAGCTTGAGGTCTTTGTGCGTGGCGCGGGCTTCGGGTGTGTTGGCGGGCGCGTTCATTTCATACACCCGCAATTGGCGCTGCGAGTGGTCAAGCGCGCTGATCTCGCGGCCACGCAGATCGTAGATGTAGGTGTAGGCCTTGCCGCGATCAAGCTGGTCGCGGCGCAGCCAGGATTTTTTCAGGTAGATCCGCTCCTGGCTGGTGGTGGGCATGTTCATGGACATGACCGTGCTGTGGCCGGTGAGGGTGAGGTCGGCGGCGGCGCTGCCGGCAAACAACAGGGTGGCTAGTAGTCCGTTCCCCCAAACCGATAACATTAAACGGCGTCTTTTCCCGCCATGCGTTGTTGCATCCCCTTGCCGTATACCCCATACGGCGGCGGGGCTGCGCCTAGCCTGGCGAAAAAATCCATCCGTTTCATTTGTCACCGGTTTGGCGGAACGAACTACTAGGCCGAGGCCGATGGGGCGGGTATTCATCATTTTTCCTGGTCCTGGCGGGGGTCGATTTCGCTGAGGTGAAAGCGCTGGTAGAGACGCAACAACGGCTTCGGCGCCCACCAATTGAGGCGGCCGAGCAGGCGGAGCGAAGCGGGGGTGAGCAGCATGCGCACCAGGGTGGCGTCGACGATAACCGAGAGCAGCAGCCCCAGGCCCATCGCCTTCATGAACACCACTTCGCCCATCGCGAAGGTGCCGAGCACAATGCCGATGAGCAGGGCGGCGCTCGTGATGATGGGGCCGCTTTTCTGGATGCCGGTGGCCACCGCGCGCATGTGGTCGCCGGTGGCGACGCACATTTCCTTGACCCGCGAGAGCAGGAATACTTCGTAGTCGATGGAGAGGCCGAAGGCGCTGGCGAAGATCAACACTAAAATGGTGCCGTCCATGCTGCCCTGCGGGGTGAAGTTGAGCAGCCCGGCCAAGTGCCCTTCCTGGAATATCCATACCAGGATGCCAAAGGTGGCGGAGAGCGAGAACAGGTTGGTGAGCACGGCTTTCAGCGGTACCAGCACACTGCCCAGCATCAGGAACAGCAGCACGAAAATCACGCAGACGATGGCCAGGATGACCCAGGGCACCCCGCTGCGCAGGGATTCCACATAGTCCAGATGGAAGGCCGGAAAGCCGCCCACCTGCACCTCTTGCAGCCCGCGCGGTCTGGGAATGGCGCGGATCTGGCGGACCAGGGCACGTGCTTCCGGCGAGGTCGGCGCCGCCCGGTAATAGACGAAGATCAGGCTGTCCGGCCCCTTGGCGTACTCCTGCAAGCCCACCTGGGCGACGGGAAACTGGTCCGGATATGCGTACATGAGTTGATAGTCGGCCAAGGCGAGGGCGCCGGCCTGGTTATTCGGGTCACTCAGGCTCACCAGTCCGGCCGCGCGGGTGACGCCGGGCAGCGCCTGGATCTTGCGGGTCAGTTCATGCAGGCCAGCCAGACTGGTGGCTGCCTGGGCCGGGCCATTGGCGCGCACGGTCAGCACCAGGGGGCTCAGTTCGGCATGGCGGAAATCGCGATCCAGGGCTTCCTGCACGCGGCGGCTCTCGGCACTGACAGGCAGCGATTTGCTGTCGGAGGGGCCGACCTGCATATGCAGCACCGGCACGCCCATCGCCCCCAGCAACAGAAAGGCGCCCACCAGCACCGGCACGGCATGGCGCATCACGATCTGGCTGAAGCGATACCAGCCGCCGCTGCCCTCCTCGCGCGCGCTCCGGCGGGCCAATACAGGCAGGGCCAGGCGGTTGACGCGCGGCCCCAGCAGAGCGAGCAGGGCGGGCAGCAGAAGTACCGAGGTGAGCATCGCCGAACCCACCGAAATGGCGCCGGCCAGGCCCATGTTCTGGAAGAACCGCTGCGGCATCAGGAGCAGGCAGAACAGGCTGGCCGCCACCGTGAGGCCGCTGTAGGCGACGGTGCGGCCGGCGGTGGACAGGGTGGCGAACAGGATCAGTTCCGGGCTGCCGCCGCGCGCCAGTTCCTCGCGATAACGCGAGACGATGAACAGGCCATAGTCGATGGCCAGCCCCAGGCCGAGCATGGACACCACATTGGCGGCATAGACGCTGATGTCGGTGAACAGGGTGAAGAACTTGAGCAGGGCGGCCGAGAGGACGATGGTGACGCCGCCGATGACCAGCGGCAGCGCCGCCGCCACCGCCGAGCCGAACACCCAGACCAGCAGGATAGCCAGCAGCGCGAAGCTGGCCATCTCGGCGTTCCAGATGTCCTTCGCCAGTTGCTCGCGCACATCGACATAAGTGGCCAGTTCGCCGCCCAGTTCGATCTCCACCCGCTCGCTGTGCAGTTGCGCGCGCAGGCGCTGATAGGCGCCCATGCCTTCGTCGGCGGCGAGTTTGAGGTTGATCAGGGCATAGGTCATGTCGCCCTTGGCGGAGCGCAGGCGGGTATCCGCGTTGCCGTAATAGCTCTGCACACCGGAAACATCGGGGTTCTGGCCAATGCCGGCCAGTGCCGCCTCCACCGCGTCGCGGAAGGCCGGATTGTCGACATTCGCCGGCCCGCCCGGCCTGGCGCGGAATAACACGATAACCGGCGTTTCGTCCTTGCCCAGGCGGTCGCGCAGTTGCTTCAAGGCCAGCTCGGAGCCGCTGTTGGGCACATCCCAGCCCGGTGCCAGGGTCAGATGTTTCACCACATCGGCGCCGAACCCCGCCGCCATCCCCACCACGACAGTGGCGACCGCGACGAACAACCAGGGGAATCGGCAAATCAGGCGACCCAGCAGCGCGAACATGGACCCGTTTTCTTATCAAAGAGCGCGGCAGGATAACACCGGGAGGCATCTGCCGGCGCCACATCAAGCGCGCCGCCTACTGATTCACATCCACCAGATAGCGCCCGACCACCTGCCCGGCGAGGAGGGCTTGGGCGGCAGGAATGCAGTCCTGTAGCGCGATCTCATGGGCGATGCCGCCCAGCAGGGCCGGGTCAAGATCGTCGCCGAGCCGGCTCCAGGCGGCCTGGCGGCGCGCCCGGCTGGCATAGACCGAGTCGATGCCATATAGCGCGATGCCGCGCAGGATGAAGGGCGCCACGCTGGCCGGGAAATCCATGCCCATCGCCAGGCCGCAGGCGGCCACCGCGCCGTCGCGCCTCACCCGCGCGCAGGCATTGGCCAGGGCCTGGCTACCCAGGGTATCGACTACCCCGGCATAGCGTTCCTTTTGCAGTGGCTTGGCGGACGCGGTGAAGGCGGCGCGTTCCAGTACCTCGGATGCGCCCAGGCGTTGCAGGTATTCCGCCGCGGTCGCCTTGCCGGTAACCGCCACCACTTCGAAGCCGGCGCGCGCCAGCAAGGCCACAGCGATGGAGCCGACGCCGCCGGTGGCCCCGGTGACCAGCACCGGCCCGTCGCCGGGCGTGAGGCCATGCCGTTCCAGCGCCTGCACGCACAGCGCCGCCGTGTAGCCGGCGGTACCGATGGCGGCGGCATCGCGCGGGGTGAGCGGCGCCGGCAGTTTCACCAGCCAGTCGCCGGGCACACGAGTCTTCTGCGCGAGGCCGCCCCAGCGGGTTTCACCCAGGCCCCAGCCATTCACCACCACCGGGTCGCCGGGCCGGAAATCCGGATGCGACGAGCTTTCCACCACTCCCGCCGCGTCGATGCCGGCCACCATGGGCCAGATCCGCACGACGGGGCTCCTGTTGCGGATGGCCAGAGCATCCTTGTAGTTCAAGGTGGAATAGCTGACCCGGATCAGCACATCGCCCTCGGGAAGGCTCGCGACATCGATATCGGCCACTTGAACGGAAAAATCGGGTTGCTTGTCGAGTAACAGCGCCCTGCAGCTCATGCTGGCTCCTATCCGTCAATCAGAGTAGCGCATGGTGCGGGGGGCTGCGGGTGGGCGCAAGCCACCCGTCTGGCGCCTCAAAGATCGAAGCCGACGCCGAGGGTAGTGCTCCAACGGGGCGTGAGCTGTTCGCCGTTGACGTACTGCCGAATCGGCAACTGGACGAAACCATAGACATGAGTGCCCGGTACCACGGTCACGCTCAGCCCCGGGCTGAGGAACACGGCATGTCCGCCGGAATTGCCCAGTGGGTCGGCGTTGCCGCCGTGGTCGCGGGCGCGCTGCAGGATACCAGGGCCAGCAGGTTCAGAATCCTCTTCATGGTCTCCTCCTCAAAAATGGGAGGCAGTGTAGAAGGCGGCGTAGACCAGGGCATGCGACGAATTGCTGCAGCCTCAGCGGGAGACGGCACCGAGTAGTGCGCGGATCACCTCGCGCATGCGCCAGACCATGTAAATGCCCGGCACACCCAGCAGCACGGCGATCAGGAAGAACGCTGGCCAGCCGATGCTCTCCGCCATGACCCCGGCCAACGGGCTGACATAGATGCGGCCGACCGCGGCCAGCGCCGAGAGCAGGGCGTAGTGGGTGGCGCTGAAGCGGTGGCTGCACAGGCTCATCAGCAGCGCGACGAAAGCCGCCGTGCCCATGCCGCTGGTGACGTTCTCGGCGGCGATGGCGGCCATCAGCAGGCTGTCAATTTGCGCCGGCTGGGTAATCGCCACGAAACCCCAGTCGAAAGGTTGCAGGGTGAAGCCGCCCCAGGCGCCACGGCCCAGCACCGCCAGGGCGTAAAAACCGAAGTTGGCGAGCATTTGCAAGACGCCGAACAGCAGCAGCGAACGGTACAAGTTGAGGCGCAGCATCAAGGCTCCGGCCAACAAGGCGCCGAAGATGGTCAGCCAGATGCCGATGATCTTGTTGACGATGCCCACTTCCGCCTGGCTGAAGGCCATGCCCTTGATCAGAAACGGCGTGGTCAGGCTGCCGGCGAAAGCATCCGACAGTTTGTAGAGCACGATCAGCAACAGGAAGGACCAGGCCGCCGGCTGGCTGAAATAGCTGGAAAGCGACTGGGTCAGCGTCTCGAACCCCGCTTTTCTGGCCGCCCAGTAGCCCAGCGGCAACGCGCAGGCCAGGCCGGCCAGCACGAACAACAGGCGCACCCACTTGTTCGGGTCATCCGGATCGAGGCCCAGGCCCAGCAACCCCCAGCGGCTGGCGAAGGCGCCGACCAGCACCCCGGCGAGCAGCGCGAGAAAACCCAGCAACTCGCGTTTCGGGTCGGAATCCAGCGGCTTCGAGGCGCCGCCCACCTTCGGAATGGCGAGCAGGGAAAATCCGGCGGCGGCGACCATGATCCAGGCCATCACCTCATACACCCGCCCCCAGCTTTGCCACTGATCCGCCCAGATCAAGGCGATGCCACCGGAGAGAATCATCGCCAGACGATAGCCGAACACCGCCAGCGACCCCCCCAGGCCGCGCTCGTTGGGCGCCAGCACATCGGTGCGATAGGCGTCTATCACCACATCCTGGGAGGCGGAAAGGAAGGCCACCAGCACCGCCACCCCGGCGAAGGCCAGCGGCGCCTCCTTCGGGCTCGCCCCCGCCATCCACCACAACACCGCCGCCAAGAGCAGTTGGGTCAGCACCAGCCAGCCCCGACGTCGCCCGAGGAAGGGCGGCTCGAACCGGTCCATCAGCGGCGCCCAGAGAAACTTGAAGGTGTACGGCACCCCGACCAGGCCGAGGAAACCGATGGTGGCGATGTCCACCCCCTCGATGGTCAGCCACGCCTGCATGGCCTGGCCGGTGAGCGCGAGCGGCAGGCCGGAGGCGAAGCCGAGGAAGAGGACGGCGAAGAGGCGGTGGAAGGCGGCGAGGGATGAGGGCACGGTTATCTCAAATGGTATTGGCACCGAGGGGGCCAAGAAAAAAGCCACCCGGACAGGTGGCCGTTTGATCTTTTCGTGTCTGAGAAAGGTCAGTGTTTCTTGAACTCGGAGGCGATTTCACGCTTGCTCTGCCGCAGCAAGGCGATTTCGGATGGTGTCAGCATCCGGGGTGCGAGCGAGGTACCGAGCTTCCGATTGAGTAAGGCAGTCGAAACGTTGGCCAAACTTGGCTTCCCACCAGGGTTCGATTGATCCATGGTTTTCTCTTAATTCAACAAGTTGAGAATGTCGCAGGGCATGTTTCACAAAATAAGGTTTACCGGTCAACGAGATGTCCAATCGACATTACGCCGCCAGCAGTTCCCGCACATGTGGCATATCACGTCGAGACGCCGCCCGGATTTGTCCGGCGGAGAGCGTTTTGATGCCGACGGTTTCGCCTTCCAGGGTCAGAAATTCAACCTCGTAAGCCTCGCCTTCGCGATGCACATGCACCACCACGCCGACATCGCCCACCTCCAGTCCGGACCGGGGCAGAGATTCCAGCAATACCACTGAGGCATGTTCCTGAATCAGGGTTTTCTCCTAAATCGGGTGAGCGGTTATCAGGCGGAGGTGGGTGGAACCCGTTTACCATATCCAGACCGTTCGCACACGTGGAAGCGGTTCCCGCCGACTTGGTGTATCGATGGCGCCGTCCACACTGTAGCGCGTGCCATAGGCCGAATCCATCGCCGAGACCACAGGGAAACACCGCGCCTGCGTTATCAACGCCTCGGCCAGCGCCTCCCATGCTTCGGGTGCGAAACCATAGCGCATGAAGAATTGGGCTTTGCCGCGCCCATTACTTGAATGCAAAAGATAGTCGATGATTTTGGCGCGATCCACGCGCAAATCGTCCGGAAATGGCAACGCACTTATGCCGTCACCCGCTTCCGCTCGTCTCGTGTTGCAGGATGGCGGGCAGGTCGCGTGCGGCGTGCAGCACACGAATCACTTCGATGGCCTCGGCGCGATACAGATAGAAAATCAGGTGGGGAAAGCCTTTGACCGGCCACATCCGCAAATTCACACCGGGCAGCAGATGGGCGTATCGCGGTGAGCCGATACCTGGCTGTTCACACAACAGTTCGAAGGCGGGCTTGATGGCTTCGAGAAACGCGCCGGCGGCGGCAGGATTTTCGTCGAAAAGGAATGCGGCGGCATGGTCAATGTCCGCCGTCGCCAGCGGCCGGACGCAGAGTGGGAACTTCACCGCCCCAGCCTGGCGCGGCGTTCGGCCCAATAATCGGCGTCCACCGGCGCGGCAACGCCTGATTCCAGCCCCTGGCGCAGTAGATCGGTCAACCGCTGTTCGGCGCGGCGCACCTGATCCTGGCGGATCAACTCACGCACATATTCGCTGGAGGAGCCATAGCCGCCATTCTCGACGCACTGGTCGACGAAGCGCTTGAGGCTATCCGGGAGAGAAACATTCATCGTGGTCATGGCCGAACTGTAGTGGGATTTGGCAAAGATTGCCATCGAGGATGGCTCGTTGTCGCGGCGCCAAGTGGTGTCTTGCAACAGCCCAGGCTTGAGGCCTTCGATGCCACGCGTGCTGGCTGGCATGACCCGTACGGAGCTTCGTTGGTGCCAACCTGACCGGCTGGTGTTCGGCCTTATGTGGAGCTCCACATAAGGCCGAAGACCAGCCATTCCGGCAGCGTCCCCGCCGAACGGCTTCTATCCACTTCCCGTCTATAGCGTGTAGTCGTAATCGACGATCAGCGGCGCGTGATCGGAAAACCGCTGTTCCTTGTACACGCTGGCGGCGCGCGCCTGGGCGGCGATGCCGGGGGTGGCGATCTGGTAGTCGATGCGCCAGCCGACGTTCTTCGCCCAAGCCTGGCCGCGATTGCTCCACCACGTATAGGCCTCGCCTGCGTGCTCCGGATAGAGGCGGCGGTAGACGTCGACCAGGCCGATGCGCTCGAACAGGTGGCTCATCCAGGCGCGTTCTTCCGGCAGGAAGCCGGAGTTCTTCCGGTTTCCTTTCCAGTTTTTCAGATCAATTTCGCGGTGGGCGATGTTCCAGTCGCCGCACAGGATGAACTCGCGCCCGCTCTTCGCCAGCGCCTCCAGGCGCGGCAGAAAGCGTTCCATGAAGGCGAATTTGGCGGCCTGGCGTTCCTCCCCCGAGGAGCCGGAGGGCAGATAAAGCGAGACCACGGAAAGATTGCCGAAGACGGCTTCGATATAGCGGCCTTCCGCGTCGATATCGGGTATGCCGAGGCCTTCGATGATCTGCCCAGGCTGTTGTTTCGAGTACAGGCCGACGCCGCTGTAGCCCTTTTTTTCCGCGTAATGGAAATAGCCGTGGAGCCCGGGCGGGTTGAGCATTTCCAGGGACAGGTCCGGCACTTGCGCCTTGAGTTCCTGGAGACAGATGACATCGGCATCCTGGCTGGCCAGCCAGGCGTACACGCCCTTCTTGGCGGCGGAGCGAATTCCGTTAAGATTCAGGCTGATAACGCGCATGGAACGAAGGCTATAGGGATGCAGGATTTCAAACGGGCGTTTCTCGAATTCGCGATTCGCCAACAGGTATTGCTGTTCGGGGAGTTCAAGACCAAGGCGGGGCGGATGAGTCCGTATTTCTTCAACGCCGGCTTGTTCAATGATGGGGCGTCGCTGAAACAGCTTGGCGAATTTTACGCGCAGGCGATTCAGCACTCCGGCCTCGCCTTCGATGGCTTGTTCGGGCCGGCCTACAAGGGCATTCCGCTGGCGTCCGCGGTGGCCATCGCCTTTGCCGGCGCGGGGCGCAACCTGCCTTACAGCTACAACCGCAAGGAAGCGAAGGACCACGGCGAGGGCGGCAATATTGTTGGCGCCCCGCTGTCCGGACGCATCCTGATCGTCGACGATGTGATTTCCGCCGGCACTTCGGTGCGTGAATCGGTGCAACTGATCCGCGCGGCGGGGGCCACGCCGTGCGCCGTGGCGATCGCCCTGGATCGCATGGAACGCGGCCAGGGTAGCCTGTCGGCGGTGCAGGAGGTGAGCCGCGATTACAGTCTGCCGGTGGTGGCCATCGTCAACCTGAATGACCTGGCCCACTACCTGGCCGACACGCCGAAGTGGGGCGATACTCTCGCGGCCATCGTACGTTATCGCGGCCAGTATGGCGCCGATGAGTGACGGAATGCCTATACAGGATGCCGGGATTCCAACGGACGCAACCGCGAGAGGGTTGTACAACATGTTGAAAATAAAAGAATTATTGCTGGCCTGCCGCTTGCTGGAGAGGGGAGCCCCCTCATTTGCCAGCCGCATGCGCATCGTTACCACCCTCCTTCTGATTTTCGCCGCCGGCCCAGCCCTGGCCACCACCTACCGTTGGGTGGATGCCAACGGCAAGGTGCATTATGGTGATGTCATGCCCAGCCAGCAGTCCGGCCTGGGTCACCAGGAACTGGACAAGCAGGGAAGGGTGGTCAAGAGCACGCCGCGCACCCTGCTCACCCAAGAGGAGCGGCGTCGCCGAGCCGAGGAAACCGCCGCCCACGACGAACATATGCGCCGGGTGGAAGATCAGCAGCGCCGCGACCGCGCCTTGTTGTCCACCTTCGCCAATGAGAGTGAGATCGACCTGGCGCGGGATCGCGCCCTGATTTTGGAAAGGTCGAACCTGAACGGCTTGCAGTCACGCCTGGACAGCACCGCGGCCAAGCTTTCCTTCGCCAACAAGCAATTGGCCCGCTTGCGTGCGGCGCGCATGGTGGAGCCAGCCAATCTCGCGCAGATGCGCGACGAGGCGCAGGCGGAGCTGGAGCAAATCGGCGCGGCCATGCGGCAGCGGGAAAAGACCATGAATGGCCTGAAACAACGGTTCGAGGCCGACAAGGCGCGCTTTCAGGAACTGCTGGAGTTGAAGGCGATAGCGCGGTAGCAGGAAGTAGGCCGGGTTAACGTGAAACAACCGCCATGCCGTCGGAGCTTCATCACACGGTCCGCTCCTACGGTGGGTTGCATTTTCACGAGCGGCCGTCCGGTCATGCGCGTTAGGCGCGGGGGGTTGCGCCGTAGCCCGATCTACGTTGATCAGCCCGCGCCGAGTTTCCGCTTCAACAGTTCGTTGACCTGGGCCGGATTGGCGCGGCCCTTGCTGGCCTTCATTACCTGGCCGACCAGGGCATTGAAGGCCTTCTCCTTGCCGGAACGGAATTCCTCGACCGACTTGGCATTCGCGGCCAGCACTTCGTCGATGATCGCCGAGAGGGCGCCGGAGTCGGAAACCTGTTTCAGGCCACGGGCTTCGATGATGGCGTCGGCTTCGCCTTCGCCGGCCCACATCGCCTCGAACACCTGTTTCGCGAGCTTGCCAGACAGCGTGCCGTCCTGAATCCGCGCCAGCAGGCCGGCGAGTTGTCGCGCCGAGATGCGGCTGGCGGCAACGTCCAGGCCTTCCCGGTTGAGGGTGGCTGAGAGGTCGCCCATGATCCAGTTGGCGGCCAGCTTGGCGTCCGGCTGCATCAGTCCGGCCACGACGGACTCGAAATAGTCCGCCATCGCCCGCGAGGAGGTCAGGGTGTTGGCGTCATATGCGGATAACCCCAGATCATCGCGATAGCGCGCCTGCTTCTGTTGCGGCAATTCCGGCAGCGTGGCGCGCACTTGTTCGATCCAGTCTTCGTCCAGCTTGACCGGCAGCAGGTCGGGGTCGGGGAAATAGCGGTAATCGTGGGCGTCTTCCTTGGTCCGCATGACGCGGGTTTCGCCACTGTCCGGGTCGAACAGCACGGTGGCTTGCTGGATGGTGTGGCCGTCTTCGATCTGCTCGATCTGCCAGCGCGCTTCGTAATTGATCGCCTGTTCCAGAAACTTGAACGAGTTGAGGTTCTTGATCTCGCGCCGGGTGCCATATTCGGCTTGTCCCATGGGCCGCACCGAGACGTTGGCGTCCACCCGGAAGCTGCCTTCCTGCATGTTGCCGTCGCAGATGCCGATCCAGGCCACCAGGGTATGCAGCGCCTTGGCATAGGCCACCGCCTCTTTGGCCGAACGCATGTCCGGCTCCGAGACGATTTCCAGCAGCGGCGTGCCGGCGCGGTTGAGGTCGATGCCGCTCAGTGGACGACCATCCTCGCCGTGGAAGTCTTCGTGCAGCGACTTGCCGGCGTCTTCTTCCAGGTGCGCGCGGGTGATGCGGACGGTCTTTTCCACGGCCTTGCCCCCCTCGCCGACTTGGACGGTCAACTCGCCGGCTTCGACGATGGGCAGCGTGAACTGGCTGATCTGGTAGCCCTTGGGCAGGTCCGGATAGAAGTAATTCTTGCGGTCGAAAATATTGGTGCGATTCAGTTTGGCGCCAATAGCCAGGCCAAACTTGATCGCCCGCTCCACCGCGCCCTTGTTGAGCACCGGCAGCACGCCGGGCAGGGCGATATCGACCTGGCAGGCCTGGCTATTGGGCGCGGCGCCGAAAGCAGTGCTGGCGCCGGAGAAGATTTTGGTCTGGGTGGAGAGCTGGGAATGCACTTCCAGCCCGATGACGGTTTCCCATTGCATGGCTTTTATCCGTAACTGGGGATGTCCTGGCGGGCCTCGATCTGCAATGGCCAGCCGAACAAATCGTGAAAGGCGAGGCTGAAACCGGGGGCGACACGCAGGGTGAGCGTGTTTTCCGCCAGCAGCACCTCGGATTCGGGATAGCGCCCGTCCGCGCCCAGGCTGTACAACTCGGCAAAACGGTAGGCCGGGTCGATCAGCAGATATTGCGGCACGCCGGCGGCCTCATACAGACGGCGCTTGTGTTTGCGATCCTTGGCGGCGGTGCTCGGTGAGAGCACTTCCACCACCAGATCCGGCGCGCCGCGCACCCGGCCGTTCACCACGATGGTGGGGTCGCACACCACGATCAGGTCGGGCTGCACCACGGTGAGGTCGGAGAGGATGACGTCGATGGGGGATTCGAGAATGTCGCAGGGCGGCTCGCCGCCACCGGATTTCAGGCGTTCGCGTTGATGCAGCGCCAGTTCGACATGCAGCGCCGCCACCACCTTCTGGTGGTCGTAGCCCGGGGCGTTCATCTCATACGGAATGCCGTCGATCAGTTCATATCGCGTGCCGTCCTCCGGCCAGGTCAGGTACTCCTCGACGGTGTAACGCTCGTCCTTATGTAATGCGAAGCCCATGATCGTCTCCTATCAAAGTGTCGGCGCCCGTGTGTGCCAGTCGCTCGCCAGTTGGTACTGGTGCGCCACGTTCAGCATCCGCGCCTCGGCGAAATAATCGCCGATGAGTTGCAGGCCGATCGGCAGGCCCTGGGCGTCGAAGCCGCAGGGCAGGCTCAAACCCGGCAGGCCGGCGAGGTTGACGGCGATGGTGTAGATGTCGGAGAGGTACATCTCGACCGGGTCGGCGGTTTTTTCATTCAGCTTGAACGCGGTGGTGGGCGCGGTGGGGCCGAGGATGACGTCGCACTGCTTGAAGGCCTCGACGAAATCCTGGGCGATCAGGCGGCGGAGCTTCTGCGCTTGCAAGTAATAGGCGTCGTAGTAGCCGTGCGAGAGGACGTAGGCGCCGATCATGATGCGCCGCTTGACCTCAGGCCCGAAGCCTTCGGCGCGGGTCTTCTCGTACATCTCGGTGAGATCGCCATACTCGGGGGTGCGGTAGCCGTAGCGCACGCCGTCGAAGCGCGACAGGTTGCTGGATGCTTCCGCCGGCGCCAGGACGTAATAGGCAGCGACCGATAGCCTGGAATTGGGCAGGGCCACTGCCACGGCTTGCGCGCCCAGCTTCTTCAACGCATCGATGGCTTGCTCGACCGCGCGGGCAGTTTCGCCGGAAAGTCCCTCGCTGAAGAATTCGCGCGGCAGGCCGATTTTCAGGCCGGCCAGGGGACGGGAGAGGTCGCGGGTGTAATCCTCTTTCTCGCGTTCCAGGCTGGTGGAGTCACGCGCATCGAAGCCGGCCATGACGTTGAGCAGCAGGGCGCAATCCTCGGCGGTCCGCGCCATCGGCCCGGCCTGATCGAGGCTGGAGGCGAAGGCGATCATGCCGTAGCGCGACACCACGCCATAGGTGGGCTTCAGGCCGGTGATGCCGCACAGCGCCGCCGGCTGGCGGATGGAGCCGCCGGTATCGGTGCCGGTCGCCGCCGGGGCGATCCGCGCCGCTACCGCCGCCGCGCTGCCGCCGGAGGAACCGCCGGGCACGCGCGTGGTATCCCAGGGGTTCTTCACCGGGCCGTAGAAACTGGTCTCATTGGAGGAGCCCATCGCGAACTCGTCCATATTGGTCTTGCCGAGCGTGGGCATCCCGGCCGCCTTGAATTGCTCGATGACGTGGGCGTCATAGGGCGAGACGAAGTTGGACAGCATCTTCGAGCCGCAGGTGGTCAACCAGCCTTCGGCGCAAAAGATGTCTTTATGGGCGATCGGTACCCCGATGAGCGGCCCGGCGGGGTTGCCAACACTCCCGGCGGCGCGGCGCGCATCGGCGGCGGCAGCCTCGGCCAGAGTCTTGTCAGCAGCGACGGTGATGAAGGCGTTGAGCGTGGGGTTCAGCCGCTCGATGCGGCCCAGGGTGTCCTGGCACAGTTCGACGCTGGAGATTTTGCCCGCGGCGAGGAGGGCGGAGAGGGATTTGATCGTGTCGGTCATGGCTCAATGACAGTTGGCAGCGTGCAGTCGGTAGTGACTGCCAACTGACTACTCGATAACTTTGGGTACCAGATACAGCCCATTTTCGACCTGCGGCGCCACGGCCTGGAAGGCGGTGCGGCGGTCGGGTTCGGAAACGGTGTCGGTGCGCAGGCGCTGCGACAGATCCTGGGCATGGGACATGGGGGCGACGCCGCGGGTATCGACGGCCTGCATTTCCGCGATCAGGCCGAAAATGCCGTTGAGTTGCGCTTGATACCCGGCGGCCTCGGCTTCATCCACCCGAATGCGTGCCAGATGGGCGATGCGTTGCACGTCTTGCAGGGAAAGAGACATGTTCTCAAAGCCTTATTCCATAAGGCATCGTAGGTTATCATACGGCGCTATTTTTCCGCCCAATTGGACCACGCATGTTCGGATTCCTTCGCGGTTACTTCTCCACCGATCTCGCGATCGACCTGGGAACCGCCAATACCCTCATTTATGTACGCGGCCGCGGCATCGTTCTCAACGAGCCGTCAGTCGTCGCCATCCGCCAGGAAGGCCTTACCGGCAAGAAGACCATTCAGGCCGTCGGCCTGGAGGCCAAGCAGATGCTGGGGCGCACCCCTGGCAACATCCAGGCCATCCGGCCGATGAAGGACGGCGTCATCGCCGACTTCAACGTCACCGAGCAGATGCTCAAGTTCTTCATCAAGAAGGTGCATGACAGCCGCATGTTCCACCCCAGCCCACGCATCATCATCTGCGTGCCGTCGGGGGCGACCCAGGTGGAACGCCGCGCCATCCGCGAATCCGCGATCGGCGCCGGCGCCCGCCAGGTGTATCTGATCGAGGAGCCGATGGCGGCGGCGATCGGCGCCGGGATGCCGGTGGCGGAAGCGACCGGCTCGATGGTGGTGGACATCGGCGGCGGCACCACGGAAGTGGGCGTCATCTCCCTGGGCGGCCTGGTCTACTCGGCCTCGGTGCGGGTTGGCGGCGACAAGTTCGACGAGGCCATCACCAACTACATCCGGCGCAACTACGGCATGTTGATCGGCGAGGCCACCGCCGAGAACATCAAGAAGCAGATGGGCTCGGCCTTCCCCGGCTCCGAAGTGCGCGAAATGGAAGTCAAGGGCCGCAACATGGCCGAGGGCATCCCGCGCAGCTTCACCATCACCAGCAACGAAATTCTGGAAGCGCTCACCGACCCGCTCAACACCATTGTCTCGGCGGTGAAGTCGGCGCTGGAGCAGACCCCGCCGGAACTGGGCGCGGACATCGCCGACAAGGGCATGGTGCTGACCGGGGGTGGCGCCCTGCTGCGCGACATCGACCGTCTGCTCATGGAAGAAACCGGCTTGCCGGTGATTGTTGCGGAAGACCCCCTCTCCTGCGTGGTCAGCGGCTCCGGCCGCGCCCTGGAAGAGATGGACCGGCTGTCCACGGTGTTCACGAACGACTGATACCTCAGGGGCAAGGAACAAGGGGCAAGGAAAGCCGGCGCCCTACTTGTCCCTTTCCTGACCACCCATGCCCCACACCCCTCAGGCTCCCCTGTTCGTCCGGGAAATGGGGTTGCCCACCCGGTTCGCGCTCTACCTGCTGTTCTGCTTGCTCTTGCTCGCGCTGGATGCGCGTTATTCCACCCTGGCCTGGTTGCGCGGCGGGCTCAATACGCTGCTCTATCCGATCCAGCGGGTGCTTGCCGCGCCCTGGGAGTGGAGCCAGGATGTGGCCGGCTTCTTCATTACCCACGGCGAACTCAAGCGCGATAACGATCGCTTGCGCGAGGAGCGCGACCGCATGCGCATCGCCCAGCAGGATCGCCAGACACTGCTGGCGGAGAACAACAATTTGCGCCAGTTGCTGGCCTTGCCAGCACGGCCCGATGCGGCGCCGCGCGTGGTGGAGATCGTGCAGACCGTGCCCAGCCCTTTTTCGCGCAAGGTGATCATCAACCGTGGCCAGGCGCATGGCCTGGAGGCCGGCTCGCCGGTGGTCGACGCGGTCGGCCTGGTGGGGCAGGTGACGCGCAGTTATCCCCTGACCGCCGAGGTGACGCTGCTGACCGACCGCGATCAGGGCGCGCCGGTGCAGATTCTGCGTAACGGCCTGCGCCTGATCGTTTCCGGTACCGGCTCGGACCGCTTGCTGGAAGTCCGTTTTCTCGACATGCACGCCGACATCAAGGAGGGCGATCTGCTGTACACCTCGGGCATCGACGGCACCTATCCGGCCGGCATACCGGTGGCGCAGGTGGTCAAGACCGAACCGCCGCGCAATACCCCTTTCGCGCGGGCTTATTGCCGTCCGCTCGGCGGCGTCGGCCGTTACCGGCATGTGGCGGTGTTGCAGCCCGCGCTGAAATCCGCGCCGGATAAACCATGAGCCTCGCCAAACCCCTGCTGCCACAAGGCGCCGCGCTGGCCGCGCCGGCCACCCGCGCCAAGGTCATGTCCACCCTGTTCGCGGCGCTTTGCCTCACCCTGTTGCCGTGGGCGGATGGGTTGCGCTGGCTGCTGCCCGATCTCACGCTGATGGTGCTGCTCTATTGGTGTATCCATGCGCCGCGCCTGGCCGGGCTTGGCATTGCTTTCGCGCTCGGCCTGCTCACCGATGTGACGCACGGCCTGCTGCTGGGGCTGGATGCGCTGGCCTATTGCGGCGCCGCCTTTGTAGCCTTGATGGTGCAAAAGCGTCTGGAAGGGTTCGATGTACCGCGCCAGACCCTGCAACTGGCGCCGCTGCTGCTCGGCAAGGAGGCTCTGGTGCTGACTCTCGGGCTGGCTTTTGGCCGTGGCGAGGCGGATTGGCGCTATCTGGCCGCCGGCCTGTTGGCCGCGTTGCTCTGGTTGCCGCTGGCCATGCTGCTGGACCGTGTGGCCGGACGGCCCGTGCCCGAATCTGAACACTCGTGAGCAGCCTGCGCCTGATCAACCCGGAGGTGGAGTTCTTGCGCTATCGGCGGCGCATGGAAATCGCCGGGGGGGTCGCGGCCTTGTTGTTTCTGGCCCTGTTTTCGCGTTTCGTCTGGCTACAAATCATCCAGTACGACCATTACCATGCGTTGGCCGAGAGCAACCGCATTTCTCTGGTGCCGGCGCCGCCCTCGCGCGGGGTGGTCTACGACCGGCAAGGCCTGGTGCTGGCGCAGAATTTTTCCGCCTATACCCTGGAGATCACGCCCGACAAAGCCGGCAAGCTGGCGGATACCATCGATCAGCTTGCTCGGGTGGTGAACATCGACGCCGAGGACCGCAAGCGCTTCAGGCGGTTGCTGGCGGAGAGCAAGAATTTCGAGAGCGTTCCCATCCGCAATCGGCTGACGGAAGAGGAAGTTGCGCGCTTCACCGTCAACCGCTACCGCTTTTCCGGTGTCGAAGTGAAGGCGCGCCTGTTCCGGCAATATCCGTTCGCTGATATTTTTTCGCATGTGGTGGGCTACATCGGCCGCATCGGCCAGCGCGATCTGGATCGTCTGGAAGCCAACGAGCAACTGGCCAACTACCGTGGCAGCGACTACATCGGCAAGCTTGGTATCGAAGCCAGCTATGAAGCCTGGCTGCATGGCAACACCGGCATCGAAAAAGTGGAAACCGATTCCAGCGGCCGCGCCGTGCGCGTGCTCTCGCGCACGGCGCCGGTATCGGGCCATAACCTCTACCTGCATCTGGACGCCAAATTGCAGCAGGTGGCGGAAAAGGTATTTGGCGACTATCGCGGCGCCCTGGTGGCGCTGGACCCGCGCAATGGCGGCGTGTTGGCGCTGGTCTCCAAGCCCGGCTTCGACCCCAATCTGTTTGTCGACGGCATCGACAGCGCCTCCTGGCGCGAGTTGAACGATTCGCCCGATCGCCCCCTGGTGAACCGGGCGCTGCGCGGGGTTTACCCGCCCGGCTCGACGATCAAACCTTTCATGGCCCTGGCCGGCCTGGAAATCGGCGTGCGCAAGCCGGCTGACACGATCTCGGACCCCGGCTATTTCGTCCTGCCCGGCAGTAGCCACCGCTACCGCGACTGGAAAAAAGGCGGCCACGGCATGGTCGATCTGAAGCGCTCCCTGGTCATCTCCTGTGACACTTATTACTACGGCCTGGCCCATCTGATGGGTATCGAACGGATGTCCGGCTTCCTCGCTCAATTCGGTTTCGGCAAAAAGAGTGGGGTCGATCTCGACGGCGAACTGGCCGGACTGATGCCAACGCCGGCGTGGAAACAGAAACGCCTCAAGCAGCCCTGGTGGCCGGGCGAGACGGTCATCGCCGGCATCGGCCAGGGTTTTGTCCTGACCACCCCCATGCAACTGGCGGTCGCCACCATGGCCATCGCCAACAACGGTGTAGTCTACAAACCGCAACTGATCCGCGCCTGGCGCGATCCCGTAAGCGGCCAGGTTAGTTATGCGGCACCGCGCCCGCTCGGGAAGATCGCCATGAGCCCGGAACATCTGCGCCTGGTGAAAGAGGCGATGGTCGAAGTCACCCAGCCCGGCGGCACCGCCTCGGCCGCCGGCGCCAATGCGCCCTACCTGCTCGCCGGCAAGACGGGCACCGCTCAGGTAATCGGCATCCGCCAGGGCGAGAAATACGACGCCAGCCGGGTTGCCGCGCGCAACCGCGACCATGCCCTGTTCATCGCCTTCGCGCCGGCCGACGATCCCAAGATCGTGGTGGCGGTGCTGGTGGAAAACGGCGGCCACGGTGGCTCCACCGCCGCCCCGGTGGCGCGCAAGGTGATCGACTACTGGCTGCTCGGCAAGCTGCCCACGGTGTATGCGCCGGTGGAACCGATGGCCGCCCCACCGGAAGAAGAAGTGGAAGATGCCGGCCCGACGGAAGAAATCGCACCGCCTGTCGTGGAAGAAGGAGCCACACAATGAACCTACGCGCCGTGTTTACCCGCCTGTTCGCCCATCTCGATGGCCCCCTGGTCGGTTTGCTTGGCCTGCTGCTGCTGCTCGGTAGCCTGGTGGTATTAAGTGCGACCGGCGAGAACACGGCCAAAATTGCCAGCCACTTCCTCAATATGTCGTTGGCGCTGGGCGCCATGTTGCTGGTGTCGCACATCCCGCCACAGCGCCTCATGCAGTTCGCCCTGCCGGCCTACGCGCTAGGCTTGGTACTGCTGCTTGGCGTGGCGCTGTTCGGCATCGTCGTCAATGGCTCGCGGCGCTGGCTGGAACTGGGCGTGACCCGCATCCAGCCGTCGGAACTGATGCGCCTGGCGGTGCCCATGATGTTGGCCTGGTATCTGCACTACAAGCAGGAAACCCTGCGCGGCCGCGACTTCGCCATTGCTGGCCTGTTGCTGATGCTGCCAGTTGGTTTCATCGCCAAACAGCCGGACCTGGGCACCTCCTTGCTGATCACCGCTTCCGGCTTCTATGTTCTGTTCCTCGGCGGGCTGTCCTGGAAAGTCATCGTCGGCGCGGCGGCCGCCGCTGGCGCGGCCTTGCCGCTGGCCTGGAACACCCTGCTGCACGACTACCAGCGCAATCGCGTGCTGACCCTGATCGACCCGTCTTCCGATCCCCTCGGGGCCGGCTACCACATCATCCAGTCCACCATCGCCGTCGGCTCCGGCGGCGTCTCCGGCAAGGGCTGGATGGCCGGCACCCAGACCCACCTGGATTTCCTGCCGGAACGCAGCACTGACTTCATCTTTGCCGTTTATTCGGAAGAATTCGGCCTGATCGGCAACCTGTTCCTGCTTCTGCTCTACGCCGCCATCATCTGGCGCGGCCTGGTCCTCGCCGCCGCGGCCCCCTCCCTGTTCGGCCGCCTGTTCGCCGGCGCCATCGTGCTGACCTTCGCCACTTACGCCTTCGTCAATATGGGCATGGTCTCCGGCATCCTGCCGGTGGTGGGCGTGCCGCTGCCCCTGGTCAGCTATGGCGGCACCTCGATGCTCACCGTGCTGGTGGGCTTCGGCATCGTCATGAGCTTGGTGACACACAAAAGACTTGTAAAAACATAAAGATGGGCGATATTCTTGCGGAACTTTCTCACGACATCTGTCGTAGCGGGGCCGCCATGAATCAACCCACGTGCCGACATTCCTTGCCTCACCCCCTTCGCACCCCCTTGATCGCACTCGCTGTCGCCGCCTATCTGGCCGGTTGCGCGAGTGTGGCCGACAAGCGTGCCGAGAAGACCCAGCCGGCACAGACCGCGCGTGGCGAAACGACCGCCCCACCCTACAAGGGGGGCGGTTACTACAAGGACGATGGCCCCGGCCGCAATGTCCCGACCAATCTGGACCAGGTGCCGGACGCCGTGCCCAAGGTGGAACCCCCGCACCGCTACGCCAACGAGGCCTACAAGGTGATGGGCAAGACCTATCAGCCCATTGCGGCAGATAAGCCTTACAAGGAAAAAGGCCTCGCCTCCTGGTACGGGCGCAAATTCCACGGCAAGAACACCTCCTCGGGCGAGCCGTATGACATGTATGCCATGTCGGCGGCCCATGCCACCCTGCCGATTCCCAGCTATGCCCGCGTCACCAACCTGAATAACGGCCAGAGCGTGCTGGTGCGGGTCAACGACCGCGGCCCGTTCCACGACGGCCGCATCATCGACCTGTCCTACACCGCCGCCTACAAACTCGATGTGCTCAAGGGGGTGGCGCCGGTGGAAGTTGAACTGGTCTCTGCCGCCGCCGCGCCGGATTCCTTCATCGCCCAGGCCAATGAGGTTCAGGCGGTTTCGCCGATCCGCGAGGCTTCGACGCCGGCGCCCAGCGCTCAACCCGCGCCAGCCGGGGAAGCGATCTACCTGCAACTGGGCGCCTATGCCAATCCAATTTCCGCCGACGCCTTGCTCGCCCGAGCCAGCGCCAAGCTGTCGCGCGACTTTCCCGGCGTGATGCGCCTGGAGGTGGGCGGTCTGCACAAGGTCCAGGCCGGGCCGTTTCTGACCGCTGACGCCGCCCGCCAGGCCGCCGCGCGGATTCGCGCGGAACTGGATGTGGCGCCGGTCAAGGTGATGAGCAAGCTGGCGGTCGCCGCCGCCCCAGGCCTCTATCTACAACTTGCCGCCCTTTCCAGCCGCGCCGCCGCCGAAGCCCTCGCCACCCGGGTCAAGGCCCGCTTCGGCGGTGAACTGCCCGGCATCGACCACCAAGCGGTGGGCAATTGGGTCAAGGTCCAGGCCGGCCCCTTCGCCACCGCCGCCGCCGCCGAACAACTGGCCCTCGCCTACCAGCAGGATTTCGGCGTCAAGCCCTACAAAGTGCAGCGTTAACGGGCATGGAGTGCGGTCACCCTGAAGCATGAAACCGGGCGCACTGGTAGCGCCGGCGTCTTTTTGATCAGGCCCACGAAGCCGGCGAGACGCCGGCGCTACAGTGGAGACGCGCGGTTGTTTCACGCTAATGGACAGAGCGAGCAGTGCCGCCGCGGATGAGGAGTGTCTCTCGTGATGCCCGTTCTCCGGCAATTGCCGCTATGCCGCCACTATAATGTGCCGCTTTTTTCACCCTAAAACCGGACTCCACCATGACCGACCAGCAAGCCCAACAACCCGCCGCGCCCTTGTTCAACATCGAGAAGATCTACGTCAAAGATCTTTCCGTGGAAGTGCCCAACGCGCCGGCCATCTTTCTGGAGCGCGACGCGCCGCAGATGGAAATGCAGATCAACAGCCAGAGCGCCGCGGTCGAGGATGGCATCTATCAAACCATTCTCTCGATCACCATCAGCGCCAAGATCAAGGACAAGACCGCGTTTCTGGTGGAACTGCAACAGGGCGGCATTTTCCGTATCCAGAACCTGCCACCGGAAGCGCTGGAGCCGGCACTCGCCATCGGCTGCCCCAACATCATCTTTCCCTACGCCCGCGAAGCCATTTCCGAAGCCGTGCTCAAAGCTGGATTCCCGCCCCTGGTGTTGCAGCCGGTGAACTTTGAAGCCCTCTACCTGCAGCAGCAACAGCAGCAAGCCAAGGCGGCCGGCCAGCCCAACTGAGCCTTTCCATTTCGCCATGAGCATCTCTGTACTGGGGGCCGGCGCCTGGGGCACGGCCGTGGCTATCCGCCTGGCCGGGGCTCACTCGCTGCGGCTATGGACGCGCTCGCCGGAACAGGCCGCCGCGATGGCCGCTCAGCGGGTCAACTCGCGCTACCTGCCGGGCCAGGCCCTGCCAGCCAACCTGCTGCCGACCGCCGACCTGGACGCCGCGCTCGCCGGCGCGGACTGGCTGATTTCGGCGGTCCCCAGCAGCGGCTTCCGGCCGCTGTTGCAAACCCTGTGTGAGCGGGGCACCCAAACCCCCCTGATCTGGTTGTGCAAAGGCTTCGAAGCTGGCTCGCGTCGCCTGCCGCATGAGGTGCTGGAAGAAGCCTGGCCGGAACATCCACCAGCCGCCGTGCTGTCCGGGCCGAGCTTCGCGCTGGAAGTTGCGCGCGGCTTGCCCGCCGCGCTCACGGTCGCCTCCCGAGACGCCGAATTCGCGCGCCGCGCCGCCCAGGCGCTGCACGATCCCCGCCTGCGCCTCTACGCCAGCACCGATGTGGTCGGAGTGGAGCTGGGCGGCGCGGTGAAGAACGTCATCGCCATCGCCGCCGGCATCTCCGATGGCCTTGGCTTCGGCCTCAATGCGCGCGCCGCCCTGGTGACCCGTGGCCTGGCCGAGCTCACCCGCCTCGGCCTGCATCTAGGCGGCCATCCGGAAACTTTCATGGGCCTGTCCGGCATGGGCGACCTGATTCTGACCTGCACCGGCGATCTCTCCCGCAACCGCCAGGTCGGGATGCGCCTGGCCGCCGGAGAGAGCCTGGAAGGCGCCCTGCGCCAACTCGGCCACGTCGCCGAAGGCGTCACCACCGCCCTGGAACTCGATGTCCTGGCCGACTCGTTGCAAGTTGACATGCCCATCACCCGCGCGGTGGCCGGCATCCTGCGCGGCGAAATGCCGCCGCGCGAAGCTGTCACAGCCCTGCTGGCGCGGGAGTTGAAGGACGAGGCGATTTAACCTAGAAAGCTCGGTTGGACGCCCGATTGCACGGTTTTCGAGCCATCTAGCTGCGTTGCTCCTCCTTGCGGGGCCAGCCCCGCTGCGCGCATTGGCAACTGAGCGCGCCTTGCCAGACGACTCGAAAACCGCACACTCGGGCGCGTTCAACTGAGGAATCTAGGCTAAAAGGTTCAGTCGAAACCACGAAGGTTTTCAGGATCAATCCCCGCCAGCGCGGCTTGAACCCAGGCAAAACCGATCCGCTCTTGCTCCAGCCGCACAGCCGGCCCGATCCGGTCGTGGCGCAAATCGTCGTACAAACCGGCTTCATCGGCCTGGAGCCGGCTCAATGCCCGCTGCGTGGGCGTGGCTTCCCGCCCCCACAACGGCCTATGGGCCAGCAAGGTGGCGCGATCCATCAGGAGTGAACGGGCGTGCGGAAAGTGGCTGCGCAACTGGTCGAGGATGGCGAAGCCGTGGCTGTCGATGTCGCCCCAGTAGAAGATTTCCCGCGCCTGAAGCCAGCTTGCCTCGGCCAGTGGGTCGAAGCCGTAGCCGGCGCCGAAGATCACCAGGCTGTCGGGTACGCGGGGGAAGGCCAGGAAGTTGATCTCGTTTTCCGTGATGAAGACCCGCCGGGCGGGGAGCGACAAGCGGGCGAACTCGCCGCAGGGCACGGAGAGGTCGGTCAATCCGTGGAACGGCGCGTCGAGCAGGCGGAAACGGATCGCCAGCGGCTTGGCGCGAAAGCCGTAGCGCCGCTCAAAGCCGGCCGCGCCGCTGGCTGAAGCGGCGGCGATGGCCGCCGCCGGCAGCACCAGATCGAGCAGTTCGGACAGCAGGGCGCGGTGGCGCTCGATGAATTTGGAATGCACGCCGGGCACGTCGATCTGGCGCAAATAGACCTTGGGGCGCGGGTGCTTGGCGATCCAGCGCAACACCCCCAGCAGCCCCGGCCAGTCTTCCGCCTGTTCCAGGACGCGCAAGGGGCGTTTGGCGAGCCAGGTTTGCAGTTGCGGAAAGGCCTGGGAAATTGTGCCGGCAATCTCGTGAAACCGGGCCGCTTCGCGCCGCTTGCCGATCAGGGCCAGGGCATCGCCCTCGGTGTCGAGCCAGGCCGCCACCGGCACCTGGTTGCGGCCGAGTTGGCGATGGTTGATTTCCTGGAATTCCAGGCGGTAGCCGGCGCTGCTTCCGCTCTTCCCAGCCTCGGCCTTGGCGCCCTCGGCGAGGGCGTGTATCCACTGCCGCACGGCGTCGAATTGGTCCGCCAGCAGCGCGGTGGTAGGGCCTTTCAGGGGAATCCGCCAGGGATACAGCGCCTCGCCGGTCAGGGAAAGCGAGAGCAGACGGCCGCGTTCCCAATCGCGCAATACGCGGCGACGGAGGTCGGCGGCGGAGGTCCAGTCGGTCATTTTCCGTGCGCCGCTTTCTCCGCCCGGTACTCCGCAATGGTGAGATTGCGCAGCAGCGATTCCCGCCCATCCGCGTTGTGCACGAAGCCGACGTTGGCCACATAGGGTTCGATGATGTGGATTTTCTGGAGCGGGGTGACGATCAGCAATTGCAGGTTGAGGCGCTGAAACAGTTCCAGGCCGAAGCGCGCGGATTCGTCCGAGCCGCGCCCGAAGGCCTCGTCGATGACCACGAAACGGAAGGTGCGGGAGTTCACCGCGCCCGCTTTTTCGTGCAACTCAAGCCCAAATTGGTAGGCCAGGCTGGCCGCCAGCACGGTGTAGGCCAGTTTCTCCTTCTGGCCGCCGGATTTGCCGCCCGAGTCGGTGTAGTGCTCGTATTCCTTGCCGTCTTCGCGCCAGCGCTCGGCGGCCGCGAACACGAAGCCGTTGCGCACGTCGGCCACCTTGCGGGTCCAGCGCCGGTCCAGGTCGGTCTGCCCCTCGCGGCCCCGGAAGCGCTCGATGATGGCTTTCACCTGGAGGAATTTCACCTCGGAATATTGGGCGTCCTCCGAGCCGGTCAGGCTGCCCTCGGTGCAGGCCCGCAGTTCGCTCTGGAAGTCGCGGATCTCCGGGTCCGGGCTAGTCTGCGCTTCCAGTTCGATATAGCGGCCGGGGTTGTAGTCGATCTGGCGCAAGGACTGGTTGATGCGCTCGATGCGTTCCTTGATGGTCTGCCGTTCGCGGGCCAGTTGCGACTGGAAATTGGCCACCTCGCGGATGGTGTTCTCGTTGAAAGGCGGAGTTTTGTCCGTCGTGACTCCTTAAACCACTTGATCCAGCATCTGCTTCAGAGCCGAGAAGTCCTGCGGCATCGTGTCTTGGTGGGATCGGAGGAGGTCCACAGCAACTGCTCGCTGAGCGCTGCGTCCGCTCAGCCGTGCGTTGCCTCCTTTCGAATTGTCTGGGACAACAAACCATTCGCTCACCATGGAATGGAAGAATGCCTTGCTAGACATCAAATCCCTCCAACGGCCATGCCCCCAAGTCAAAGGGGTGTTGCCGCCCGACAAGACTTCAACCTCTTTATCAAAATCCAGTCGCACCCGCTGTTTTGCCAGTTCCTTCTTGGCGGTGGTGGCAAGGTCTTGCAGCAACGGCGACGAAACCAGCTTTTCAACCACTTGATCCCTGCTACACCCATACAGGTCTCCTTGCTTTAACAGACTTCCGGGGCTTCGTTTGACGCGGTTGCGTTTCGCAATAAGTACACGGTTTGCCGCCTCCAGCCACAATACTTTGCTGGCCTCTACTGCCAACCACAGACCAAGATCAACAGATGTTTTGCCGGGTTTGAAGTACTTGCTGTTGCATACCCAGGCGGGCTCAAGGAAATGGTTTTCCAACTCTTTACGACGCCAGATCAGGAGGTTGTCCTTAGCTGGGTCTGGAAAGCCACCCCAGGATGCGTCCACTGTCGCATCGTCCCAATCGTCTCGGTCGATGACGAACCAGTATTCGGGATGGAACTCGTGCAGTGCTGTGGCCACAGACCGAACCGAAAAGCTGGCGCCCAAGGGCTCTACGCGCAGCTTTGGCGTGAGAAGTTCATGCAGAACTGTCACGTCGAGACCGTCCTTCGTACCCTCCACGAACAAGATGTGTTGTGCTCCTTGCAGCACTTCCTGGGAGGTGGCACCCGTGCGAACAGTGAGCATGGGCGGTTACCCTCTCTGGAGCATTACGCGACGATCTTCGGTGACAGAACCAAAGATTTCCTCTGAATGTGTCGCGAGGATGTACTGATTTTTCGGTGCCATCTCGGCGAGCTTGCGCACGAAAATGCGCTGCCACTCCGCGTTCAGGTGAAGCTCCGGTTCGTCAATTAGCACGATGCTCGGGCGCTCCTGCGTCATGTACCAGACGAGGAATAGCGTTGCGATGATTTCCTTCTGACCAGAGCTGAGCCCGTCGAAACTGAAAGAGGCGCCACCGCCGACGGGGGTCACGCGCAACTCCAGCGTTCCATCGGGGCCGGGCCGAAGCTTGTCCACCGTTCCACCGGCAAAGTCGCGGATGAGCCCATTGAGCCGGTCGAGGATCGCTTGGTTGTCGCTCTTGGAGTCCATTCCTTCGAACAATCCACTCTTGGTCATGAGCGCCTGAACCAGGACGACTTTGAAGGTGCTGAGCGGACCGGGTCCGCCGAAACGGCGCGGCGGGTATCCACGGCGGGCGAAGGTAGGGTCAACCATCGCGCCAAGAGCAGAACTTCCTTCCAGTACTTTTCGATAGGAGTGGAAGAGCAAAACGGGGGGAACAATCAACGGCTCACTGTTCATTCCCAGCAAAGAATCCAGCAGCTCTCCTTCCTCGAACAGTTCGTTATGTCGCCAAGCGCTATCGAATTTCTTTCGAAGACTGGTTTCTTCATGTGGTTTAAAACCCGAGGGGCCAAGTTCCAAACCAACCTCATGGGCGCTTCTGTCGACGCTGATCTGGGCGTGGATCGTCGCCTTGTCAGCTCCGGAGCGGATCAAGAGGTTGTGCAGAGCAAGCGGTGCCCGTGGACGGTGATCCCGCTGGAGAAGCTCGGGGAAGACCGCACCAATCAATGCGAGTGCGCAACACTCCAGCAATGAGCTCTTGCCAACCCCATTCTTGCTGCCGAGTACGAACGCATCGAGCTGGTCGGCAGTGGACGGAGCTGGAAGTTCTAGTTCCAGTTTGTCGAGCGATTTGTAGTTTTCGACTGTGATCTTGGCGAGGCGCAGAGATGGCCAAGGTTTTTCTGGTGTGGTCCGGGATTTGCGGAGAGCCATCAGGCGATCCTTTTACGGTACGTGATTCGAATGACAGGGGCGGAGCATAAAGGATTGGAAAGTCAAACACCTATCATGGAAATCTGCGTGAACACCGCTTGAACCAGACGTATGACTGGTTTTGCTGCGTGTGGCGCCATAAGGCGGGAAACTGTCGAACAGGTCGATGCCACGGCGGCCGCGCAGGCGGCGGCGCAAATCGTTGATGTCGCTGCCGAAGCCGGCGAAGTCCAGGGCGATGGACAGGTCTTTCTCCGCCGCCACGAAGAAGCGCGCCGGCTGGCTCTGGGCATCTTTCAGCCAGAACACCTGGGCCAGGGTCACGCTCTGGTCGAAGCCGGTGTTGCGGAACACCCCCAGCACCACCGAATAGGCGTTGTGGTCGCGCAGGGCCACCGGCTTCGCCGCCAGGCCGGCGTCGGCCCGCTCCGACTTGTAATGGCCCAGAACATAGGAGCGCAAGGTGCGCTCCCGCGCCTCCGCCCCGGCCGCCTTGTTGTAGGCGATGCGCTGCGCCGGCACCAACAGGGTCGTGACCGCATCCACCAGGGTGGACTTGCCGGAACCGATGTCGCCGGTCAGCAGCGCGTTGTCGCCGTTCAGCGTGAGCGTCCACACCCGCTTGTCGAAAGTGCCCCAGTTGTAGACCTCCAGCCGATGCAGGCGGAAACCGGCTTGTGCGTCGCCGGCGGAGAAGTCGAGGGCGGCAGTGGCGGGTTCAGTCATGGCAGGTAGCGATCCATATCGAGAGCACCGTGGAACACGCCAAGAATCTCGATGGCCTTCGTATCGGTCCGATGCAGGTAGACGATGCGGTAGTGGCCATACAGGATCATTCGCACCTCGCCTTCGGGCACGATGCGCAAACGTGTGCCGAGGTCGGGGAAGCTGGTCAGCAGTTCCGCCTTCCCGACTATCCCGTCGATGACCTTGGCGGCTGCGGTCGGGTTGTCATGGGCGATATAGCGATGGATGTTCCCCAACCAATCCAGCGCCTCATCGGTCCATCTCAATTCCGCCATGAATGGATTCTCCGAACAGCCTCTTCATGGCTCACCGTGCGTCCAGCGCGGGCATCAGCCAAGCCCCGTTCGACCATGCGCTCGAAGGCCAGCTCACGCATGATTTCCTCATAGCTGGCATCTTCGGGCTGCGCTTCGATCACCTCGCGCAGCAAGGCCTTGGCACTGGGTTTTTCTTCCACTTGGGCAGCCATTTCCACTCTCCTTTGTCGGCCGCGATATTTGCCGACGATGTTTTCCGGTCACCGGCGACACCCGGGGACGATGCGTTCCGTTCCTCACCCCATCCTACCGCCCCTCCGGTCACACTGGGCGGAGTAGGCAAGGGGAGAAAAGACCTTCCAGGGGGGCATATCGTGCTGGCCAATAAAGCAGTCCTGCCATGTCCACGCCACTGTCGGCCTGGATTTCAAGCACTCCACTGCACACGCCCGCTCACAACCAGCCCAGCAGCCAGGGCCAGACCAGGCGTTCCACGAGTTGCGGGTCTTTGCCGTGGGCGAAGGCCAGGGCGATGGATTCGTCGCTGCAATGCCAGACCCAGGGGTGGGGCGCTATCGGTGTCCATGAGGTGTCGACGAGGTGTCGACGAGGTGAGTCCTGCCTGTGGTTTGTTTTCCTGGCCCGGCGCGGTCGGGCTGCCGTGGCTGCGGAATTCTAGCCGCTTTGGCCGAATCACCTTGCGGACCCAACCGTAGGGTGGATGCACTGTGCTTATCCACCCTACCGCAGCTTCATGGTGCGCACGGCGCACCCTACTTGCTTGCCGGACCTGAAGCGTAGGTTGGGAATGTTGGGCTTCCTGGCGTCAGCCCAACCTACGATTTGCATCACTCTGACACCTCCAACCCCGCTAACTGCGCCCGATACCCCCCCAGCCGTTGGTCGAACTCGGCCAGCCATTGGGCATCGACGAAGGCTTTGAGGAGGCGGCGCACCTCGAAGGCCGGCTCGCCGCCGGGCGCTTTCAGGCGGCGCACGAAACCCAGTTCGATGATCTTGTTGATATGGGTGTCCACCTGGTCGATCAATTTCGCCTCATTGCTGCCCGAAGGCAGAAATACCCGGATCAGTTCGACGATCTCGTCACGGGTCAGGATCAGCCTCGTATCGCCACCCCCGGCATCGAACTCGGCCAGTTTCTTGCGCAGCAGGGCCAGGAGCAGGCTGACCGGGAAGGACAGGGCGCGGCGCTGCACCAGGCGCGGCAATTCGGTTTCGCCTTCATGGAGGGGGCGGGTGCGCAGGAAGGCATAGCCCTCGGCCTCATCGAGCAGCAGCTCCAGGCCCAAGACCGCGACGTGGTCGCGCACGCGGGCTTGCAAAGCGAGCAGGTCCTGCCACAGCGGCGCGTCGCCCTCGCGGTAGACGACGCCTTTCATCAGCCCGACCAGGACCCGCGATAACGCAACACCCTGCTCAACACCGTGCGTCGATTCCATCGTTTCCATGATGCTCATCTCGTGAAAATCACTCTCGGCAAGGTTGCCCGCCTTGGCTTCCCGGTCGCATCCAGCCAGGCCACCGATGCTCGCGTGTCTTCGTCGAACAGCGATTTGCGATCCTCGCTGGCCAGCGTCAGCCAGGCGACCAGTTCGGCCAGGCCGTGCTCCAGCGGATGCCGTTCCAGCAGTTCGCTCAAGCTGACCTGCGACTGCTCTTGCAGGGACTGGCGGACCCAGCCGGCCAGCCGCGCCTTGTCCACCACGATGTGGCCAAACAGGGCATCCGTTTCGACTTCCGCCTCGCCCTCCAGCAACACCTGATCGGCGATCACCGGGCGGATTGGCGGCGTATACAAGGGGCGCTCCATGGGCAACTCGATGCGGGGTGACGCTTCGTCCAATTCCATGAAGGCGTCCATGGGCGGCGCCTCGCGCAGCGCCAGCGCCTGGGCCTCGATGCCGTGCAGCACTTCCATGATGCGGCGGTTTTCCAGCCAGGCCTTGTCGTCGAGAAAGCGGCGCAACTGCATGGATAGCAGCGCCACCGTGCGCTGGGTGTGCTCACCGGCTTCCAGCCAGTCGTAGTGGACGCGCTTCAGGCGCCCATCCGGCGCCAGGGACTGCACCGCCGCGAGGCCGAACACCGACTCCAGCAACGCCGTTAGCTCCTCCTGCCGGGCCGGCGACATCAAAAAATCCCAAAAGGCGCGAAAACTGCGGCCCTGGTCGGAATCGGCGATGGCATCGCGCTCGCCGAAGATGCTTTCCAGCGGGGCGCCCTTGCCGCCCTCCCACAAGGCGATGCGCTCGCGCACGCTGCGGTCGAGGTTGCGGAAGTTCTGTTCCACCTCGCGGAAGTCCGAGAGCAGTTCGCGCGCCGTCGCCGCCACCTGCTGAAACCGATCTTTCACCGCCGTATCGTCGAGCAGCGCCATTTCCCCCTCGCGCACGCGGGCAATCTCGGCGTCGATCTCTGCCCGGCGCTTCTCCAACTCACGGATGCGCGCCTCGGGGTCGGTTTCCGAACCTTCCACCATCTGCCGCAACAGCTCGAACACCGTCATCAAGCGCGACTCGGTGCCGACGAAGGCGCGCTGGGCCAGGCCCTCCAGCCAGGCCAGGGCCTTTTCCGTCGATGGGGTGAGGTCGAAATGCGCCTCATCGGAACCGGGCGGATAGAACTTGCGCAACCAGCCCTTCTCGTTGGTCGCCCAATCGTCCAGATAGTACGCGGCGGAACGTGGGAAAACGCCCTCGCCCAGCGTCTGGCGCAGGCCGAACAGGACATCCTCCAGCTTTTCCACCAGATCGGCCTGGGCCATCACCCGCACATTGGGCAGCACGAAAACCTGATGGAGAAAGCTCGCCACCAGCGGCGCATGCGGCGAATCGAGCAGGCGCCAGGCCGGGTGGTTGCGGCGCAGGGTGTCGAGGGTGGCGTAGTCGAGGGGCACGGCTACAGGATGCTGGCCTTATTGAGGTGATTCACCGCCACGAATGCGGGGTACGGGATTCGCTCATGGGAAATCAGGAACGCGGGGCGTGCGAATGGTGGCGTTGCCATTATCCTAGATTCCTCAGTTGACCGCTCCCCAGAGTCTTTTCCAACATGGTATGAGTCTGAACGGTAGAGCGTATTTCCATCGAGGAATGAGTCTGAACGGTACAAATGGGATCGATCATTGGAGGCATGGTGATCGACATGAACGAAAAGAAGCTGGTG
>Ga0210044_10000824_pt1 | contig 47108 bp, 35 predicted proteins | sample CryGey13umfilter_2_FD_183959 | JGI IMG/M metagenome (GOLD analysis project Ga0210044, IMG submission 183959) | Groundwater microbial communities from aquifer in Utah, USA - Crystal Geyser 4/9/14 3 um filter (SPAdes) (version 2) | ecosystem: Environmental > Aquatic > Deep subsurface >...
GAGCGCGAGCCCGGACTGGCGGTGTTGCTCGATGTTCGCGGCGGCGAGCCCCTTCATGGCGTGGACGACAGACCGCAGATCGCCGGCCATGTCGATCTTTCGCCGGAGGCTCGCGGTCGTATCGCTCATTCAGCCTGCTCGGGCTTCGGCGAGAAGGGCGCGAGCGCCGCGCGCACGAGCTGGAGGATGGCCTCGCGGTCCTCGTCCGACAGCTCATCCGCGGTCTCGAAGCGCTCCTGCACCTCGGCGGGGAGGGTCAACGCCGCCTCGTGCACCGCCCGCTCGGCCGCTGGCAGCTCGTCCAGCCCAATCGGGTCGAAGAGGTCCTCGTTGAGGGCGACCAACCCTGCGATCTGAGCCGGGACAGACACCGGCGCCAGCTCCGCCTGCTTGAGGAAGGCGCGAATGCGGCGCCCGTGCCCGATGATCTTGCGCGTGTCGTCGTCGAGGTGCGCCCCGAAGCGCGCAAAGGTCTCGAGCTCCTCGAACTGGGCGTACGCCAGCTTGAGGTCGCCGGTCACCGCTCGGTACGCCGCCCGCTGCGCCTTGCCCCCCACGCGCGACACCGACCGGCCGACGTCGACCGCCGGCAGCACACCGAGCTCGAACAGCGCGGGCGACAGGTAGATCTGCCCGTCGGTGATGGAGATGAGGTTGGTGGGGATGTAGGCCGAGATGTTCTGGGCCTCGGTCTCGATGATCGGCAGCGCTGTGAGCGAGCCGCCGCCTAGCTCAGCGCGCAGGTGGGTCGCGCGCTCCAGCATCCGCGAGTGGATGTAGAAGATGTCGCCCGGGAAGGCCTCGCGGCCGGGGGGCCGGCGCAGAAGCAGCGAGAGCTCGCGGTAGGCGCGGGCGTGCTGGGTGAGGTCGTCGTAGACGATGAGCACGTCCCTGCCCGCCTGCATGAAGTGCTCGGCGATGCTGGTCGCTGCGTAGGGCGCGATGTAGGCCAGACCTGGTGGATCGTTGCCCTCGGTCACCACCACGACGGTGTAGGCGAGGGCGCCGTTGTCGCGCAGGCTCGCCACGGCCTTGGCCACCGCCGAGGCGCGCTGACCGATCGCGCAGTACACGCACAGCACGTCGCGGTCGCGCTGGTTGAGGATGGCGTCGAGGGCGATGGCCGTCTTGCCCGTCTGGCGGTCGCCGAGGATGAGCTCGCGCTGCCCTCGGCCGATCGGCACGAGCGCGTCGATGACCTTTAGGCCCGTTTGAAGGGGAACTGTGACCGGGGCGCGGTCCATGATTGGCGCCGCGGGGCGCTCGATCGGCAGCCGCTCCGTGAAGACGATCGGACCACGGCCATCGAGGGGGCGCCCGAGCGGGTCGATCACGCGCCCGAGGAGCGCCTCGCCGACGCCGACGTCCATGACGCGGCCGGTGCGCTCGACCTCGTCGCCAGCGTGGAGCTGCACGTGGTCGCCGAGCAGCACGACGCCGATCTCCTCGGCGTCGAGGTTGAACGCGATGCCGTAAACCCCGCCGGGGAAGCGCACGAGCTCCTCGAAGCCGACGCCGGGGAGGCCGGTGACCATCGCGATGCCGGTGGAGACCCTCGCGATGGTCCCGACCTCGCGCGGCGCGAGCGTGGGCGCGTACACCGCGAGCGTCTGGTCGATCTGGGTGAACGCGCGGCCGATGACGCGCTCAAGGCTGTCGGGCGCTGTGCTCATGCGACGTCCCGCTTCACCAGCTCTGCGACGCCCCTCTCCAGCGACGCGAGGTACTCCCCTATGCTCCACGCCACCTTCTGCCCGTGGGCCACGAGCTCGATGCCGCCGATCAGCCGCGGGGCCGTCTCGAACTGGACGCGAATCGGCTTTGAGAAGGTCTCGTCGAGCGCGCTCTGAATCGCCGCCTGCTGCTCATCGCCAAGGTCAAACGTGCTCTTGATGACCGCGGGCTCGGCCGCGAGCGCGTCCGCGAGCTGCGCCTTCGCGTCGCCGTCGAGCGCGCGCAGCCGTCGCAGGAAGACCTCGGCCATGCGCTCCTCGAGCTCCGTCGTAGCTAGGTCGGCGAGCGCCTTTCGGGCGATGGCGAAGACCTGGTCCTGAGTCGTCTGCAGCAGCGCCTTGTTCAGGTGCTCGGCGTCGCTCTGGAGCGCCTGCTGCTGCTTGGTGCGCAGCGCGTCGGCCGCTTTGTGGGCCTCGTCGAGGAGCCGCTGGCGCTCCGCCTCGACCTCCTCGGCCGCTTTGCTCGCCAGCGCGGCGCGCTCCTGGTCAAAGTCCTCGTTCTTCTTCCGATAGCGGTCGCGCTCGTGCTCGGCCTCGGTGCGCTTGGCGTCGGCGTCGGTGAGCTCTGCGGCGACCTTCGCCTCGCGCGCGTCGATCGCGTCGAGGATGGGCTTGTACAGGTAGCGCTTCATCAACCACACCAGGATGACGAAGTTGAGCAGCTGCGCGCCGACGGTGAACCAGTCGATCATCCGTTTGCCTGGGCGATGGCGTGGTTCCAGAACGGGTTCGCGAAGATCAGGATCATCGCGACGACGAAGCAGTAGATCGCCGTCGACTCGATCATCGCCAGGCCGACGAACAGGGTGCGCGTAATCGTGGCTGAGGCGTCTGGTTGCTGCGCCAGCGCGCTGAGCGCGGTGGCGACCGCCTTGCCCTCAGCGAGCGCTGGCATCATGCAGCCGATGCTGGTCGTGAAGCCGGCGGTCGTGATCGAGGCGGTGGCGATTGCGGTCATGGGGTCCATGGATCGATCCTCGTGGCGTCATCCCTCGGGGGAGGACTTTGGCTTCTGGGTTCTTGTCGCGGCCGCGATGTAGACCGCGGCCAGGATGGTGAAGATGTAGGCCTGCACCATGCCGGTCAGGAGCCCGAGCGCCGTCATGACGATCGGGAAGAGGTACGGCGTGATGGTGAGCAGGATGGCGAGGATCATCGCCCCGCTCATCATGTTGCCGAACAGGCGCACCGCGAGCGCCAGCGTGCGCGACACCTCGCTGATGATGTTGAACGGCAGCATGATGAAGGTCGGCTCGGTGTAGGACTTCAGGTAGCCACCTAGGCCGCGGTCCCCGATGCCGAACATCGGCACCGCGACGAACACGCTGAGCGCCAGGGCCGCCGTGGTGGACAGTGAGGCCGTCGGCGGCTCGTAGCCGGGCACGATGGTGAACAGGTTCGCCGTCGCGACAAACAAGAAGAGCGTGCCCAAGAAGCCTAGGTACTTCGCCGGATGAGCGAGGCCGACCTCCTCGATCTGCTCCAGGATGGTCGTGACGATGATCTCGACGAGGTTCTGCCCACGCGTCCGCTCGATGCCCGTCGAGAGCTTGCGGGTGACCAGCTTCGAGCCGACCACTAGCGCGAGCATCAGCGCCCAGGTGAAGACGAGGGTGGCGTTGAGCTTGACGAAGCCGTGCTGCCAAAAGATGAGCTCGTCGGGGCTAAGGCGCATCGTGGACCTCCGCTGGAGGCCCGAGCGCGCTCCGGCTCACGATCCAGAGCTTTGCCAGGGCGAACCCGAGCAAGCACAGGACGAAGCGCTCCCAGTGCCCGTGCCCGACCGCGTAGAACCCGAGGAGCACCACCGACGTGCGCAGCACCATGCTCCCCACGAACCACTTCGCGGGCTGCTCGGACAACATCGCGCGGCGGACGCTCCACTGGAGCACGCCGAAGAAGAACCCGCCGAGCGCCACCCCTGCGAGGAGCGCCGCGACCCAGGTCGGACCTTCACTCATCGTCTCGCTCCTCTCGCATCGCGGCCTCTTCTTTGGCGACCCAACGCCAGGCGTTCACGCAGCCGATCACGAGCCCCGCGACCAAGAGCGCGAGGGTCCAGGGGTGCTGACCCGGGTAGCGCTCGTCGAGCCAGATCCCGAGCGCGGCGCCGAGCAGCGTCGGCGCCGCCACCGACCAGCCGACCAGCCCCATCATGCCGAGCCCGAACCAGACGCCGCTGTCCGCGTGGCGCTTGGCGCGGAGCTTGCGCGCCGCCTGCCGCCCTACCCGATCGGCGAGGCGGCGGTCTGGGCCCCGTGGGGTGGCGTCATCGCTCATGTTGAAGCCTCGTAAAGCGACGCAAAAAGCCAGATTCGAGCCGCGCCATCACGGTGCGCACGGTCCGCTCGCGCTCGTCGAGGGTCAAGAACTGCTGCTCCACCGCGGCGCGCAGGGCGCCGAGGTCCGCCCCGCGGAGGGCGCGGCGCACGGAGACCAGCACCTCCGCGCCCGTCTTGACCAGCACCCCTTGGTCGACGGCCACATAGGCCTCGCCCTCCGAGGCCGTCTCGTAGACGAGGATGCCCGGCGCCAGCGCGAGGACGCAGTCCAGGCGATGCGGCAGGATGCCGAACGAGCCGTGGTGGGTCTCGACGACTAGGCGCGACACCTCGCTCGTGTCCGCGAAGACCTGAAACGGCAGGAGGAGCTTCAGGTTCACGGCTTCGCTCCGGCCCCTGGCCGCTTGGCCTTCGCCTCGCTGATCGGCCCGATCATGTAGAGCGCGCTCTCCGGGTGGTCCGCGAGCTCATCGTTGAGGATGCGCTCGCAGCCATCCAAGGCGTCGGCGAGCGAGACGAGCTTCCCCTCCAGGCCCGTGAACTGCTGCGTCGTGAAGAAGGGCTGGGTGAGGAAGCGCTCCAGCCGTCGGGCCCGCCCCACCACCTTGCGGTCGGCGACGGCGAGCTGCTCCAGGCCCAGCATAGCGATGATGTCCTTGAGCTCGGCGTACTGCGCCAGCGTGCGGCGAATCTCTTGGGCCACGGCGTAGTGACGCTCGCCCACGATCGTGGGGGTGGCCATCTTGGAGTTGGACTCGAGCGGATCGACGGCAGGAAAGAGGCCCTCACTCGCTCGCTTTCGCGACAGCACGATCGAGGCCGAGAGGTGCGAGAAGGTGTGGACCGCCGCCGGATCGGTGAAGTCATCGGCGGGCACGTAGACCGCCTGAATCGACGTGATGGCGCCGCTCTGGGTGTTGGCGATGCGCTCCTCCAGCGCCGACAGCTCCGTGCCCAGGGTCGGCTGGTAGCCGAGGCGCGACGGCATCTGCCCCATGAGGCCCGACACCTCGGCCCCGGCTTGGATGAAGCGGAAGATGTTGTCGATGAGGAGCAGGACGTCCTTGTGCTGCTCGTCGCGGAAGTACTCGGACATGGTGAGCGCCGCGTGCCCCACTCGGAAGCGGCTGCCCGGCGGCTCGTTCATCTGGCCGAAGATCATCACCATCTTGGGGAGCACCCCGGCGGCCTTCATCTCTCGGTAGAGCTCCTCGCCCTCGCGGCAGCGCTCGCCGATCCCGCAGAAGATGCTGACGCCATCCTGGTGGCCGATCATGTTGTGGATAATCTCGGTCAAAAGCACGGTCTTTCCGACGCCAGCGCCGCCAAACAGGCCGGCCTTGCCGCCGCGCTCCAGCGGCATCAGCACATCGATGACCTTGATGCCGGTCTCGAAGACCTCGGACTGGGTAGACCGCGCGGAGAGGGGGGGCGGTGCGCGGTGCACCGACCGCCAGGTGACGTCGCTCAGCTCGCCCTCGCGGTCAATCGTGTTGCCGAACACGTCGAACATCCGCGACAAGATGCCCTTGCCGACGGGCGCCAGCAGCGGCCCGCCGGTGTCCTCGACCGCCATGCCGCGGGCGAGCCCCTGCGTCGGCGTGAGCGCGATGCCTCGAACGTGCCGCGCGTCGCGCTGCGCCAGCACCTCAATGGCGACCTCGCCGCCTTCACCTGTGCGCAGCAAGGTGTTGATCGCGGGCAAGGCGCCGTCGAACCGAACGTCTACGACGCTGCCGCGGATGGCGGTCACTACGCCCGACGCTCCTGCGGGAGGACCCGCTTCGGGGCTCTTGTTCATCATCGCCTCTCGCACCGGCGCGCCGGCCCTGTGCGTGGCGTGGCACTGCAAGCGACGTGCCGACGACGAGCGAGCACGTCCCAACGTCCGCGAGCGGTCCCCATCTCCATCAAAATGCCGAGCCCGAAATCATTTTGAAGCATCGCGGCGACGCCACCTGCCCAGCTCTGCGGACTCGGGCGCGGTGAAGTCCTTCGCGACGATGCCCCCGCCGAAGGTGTTCGACCAGGAGCGCGTCAGCTCGGCGCCGACCAGCAGGATGAGCGCGCTGTAGTAGACCCACACGAGCAGGACCATGAGCGAGCCAGCGGCTCCGTAGCTGGACCCGACGTTGGACTGTCCGAGCCACGCGGCGATCGCGTACTTGCCCACGCCAAACAACACGGCGGTGGCGACTCCGCCGACCGTCGCGTCGCCCCAGGCAACGACGGCGTCCGGTATGAGGCGGTAGAAGAGCAAGAACGCCACGGCGAGGACGGCCCCGCTGGCGAGCTCGGTGCCGATGACCCCCGATGGGCCATCGCCGTGGAGCACGGTGTGAACCACGGTGGTGACCACCAGCGAGACGATCAGCAAGACGCCGAGCACGCCCAGCATCGCGAACGAGAGCGCCCGCCGCCGAAGCCAGCCTCGCGCCCCACGGCTGGGTCTGGAGGGGACGTTCCACACGTGGTTCAAGGTGTACCGGAGCTGCACAAACACCGCGGTGCTCATGAGCAGGAGCGCGCCCAACGACAACAGCGCCGAGAGGCGCCCTTGAGTGGGGTCAGCGCTCGCCGCGCTGACGAGCTCTTGCACGGCGGCGCCCGCGGTGGCGCCGAGCAGCACGCGCACCTGCTCCACGAGCACATCCTGGGCGTCGAACTGGAGCAGCGTGATGCCGTACAACAACAGGACGAGGAGCGGCGACAGCGAGAGCATCGTGAAGAAGGCTAGCGCGGCGGCGCGGGTAGCGAGGTCGTCCTTCAAGGAGCGCGCTACAGTGCCCCTCAGCAGCGACCAGACCGCGCGTAGTAGGGGTTCTCGGGGCTCCGGCGCCACGCGCTATCCGTCCGCCTCGTCCGTGCCCTCGCTCGGCCGATGAGGGCGCGCGACGGCGTCACGTGCGAGCTGCTGACCGTGATCGACCTCGTCGTTCCCGTGATCGAGCACCGCCTTCCCACCGGCCTCTTCGTCGATCACCGTGCTCTTGCGCGCGGCGGGCGTCTGCGGGAACTCAGCGCCATGGGCCCGGTTGGGGTGGCGGATCCGCTCGACGTGGGGCGAGTAGGTGGCGCCGAGTGGGACTTGGGGCTGCTTCGGGAAGGTCATGCGGGCTCCGGTCGGATGGGTGGGTTGGACAAACCAGCAACTTCCGTGCCATCGCGGATTTGGCGGTCGCCAGCACCGCCCTCTGCGCCGAGCCGCGACGGCACCCTCAAAATGACGCGCGGGTCCTTCAGTTTGACCGAGACCCGCACCAGCGGCTCGTCGACAGCACGTAGGGACCTCTGCAGCGCCGGGCCGTTCTGGGTGGCACGCACCTTGCACTGCGGCGCCTCATGGCCACAGTCCCAGAAGAGCCCCTCGGCTCCGCGCTTTACAGCGCGCAGCACCTCGAAACCTTTGCGCGGGAGCTGGCCTACGCCCAGCGCGTCGTGCCCGGCAACCACCGCGGACGCCCGATCCGGGGTCGGCTCCGAAGCAATCGTCGCGCGATTCAGCGCTCGTGCCGCGCGCTAGCGGCGGACGCCCACCGCGGGCAGCCGATCAGCCCCGCCGCGGAGTGGCTGCTCGACAACTTCGCGCTCGTCGACGAGCAGATCCGGCAGCTCCAAGGCGACCTCGGGCCCGGCTTCTACCGCGAGCTGCCCAAGCTCGTGGACGGCTTGCACGCGGGCTTCCCCCGCGTGTTCGCGCTGGCGTGGGCCTATGTGGAGCACACCGGCGGGCGCGTCGACCCCGACACCTTGCGGCGCTTCGTCATCGCCTACCAGACCGTGCACCCGCTGACGATGGGAGAGCTCTGGGCCGTCGCCATCTCGCTGCGCGTCGTGCTGGTCGAGAACCTCCGCCGCTTGGCCTGCCAGGTGGTCGACCGGCGCGTGCGGCGCTCACAAGCTGACAACCTCGCCGACGCCCTGCTGTCCCCGACGCGCGGAGCGTGGGTGGGGCTGCGAATGACGTGGCTCGCGCGGTCCCCGCTCTCGGTGCCCTTCGCGGCGCGCCTCGTGGAGCGCTTGCACGACCTCGACCCGGAGACGGCCCCCGGCCTGCTGTGGCTGCACGAGCAGCTCGCACGACACCAGACCACCGCCGATGAGGCCGTTCGAATCGCGCACTTGCAGCAGGTCGAGACGCTGCGGGCCGTGCGAGACGACATCAGCAGCCTGCGCGTGCTGTCGCGCGTCGAGTGGCGGGACTTCGTCGAGGACGTCAGCCTCGTCGAGGAGACCTTGCGCGATGGGGCGCCGCCGCACGAGATGGACTTCGCCACGCGCGACCGCTACCGACACGCCGTTGAAGCGCTGGCGCGGCGCTCCGACAAGGACGAGCTTGCGGTCGCCCGGGCCGTCGCACGCCGAGCGCGAGCGGCGGGTCCTGGGCGCACCCGTGAGCGCGACCCCGGCTACTGGCTGATCGCGACGGGCAGGACAGCGCTCGAGGAGGAGCTCGGCTACCGCCCGCCGTGGTCGCGCACCCTCGTGCGCGCGCTGCCGCTCGGCGCCGTCGGCGGATACCTCGGCAGCAGCGCCGCGGGCGCCGTCGTCGTGCTCGGGAGCGTCCTCGCCTACGCGCGTCACTTGGGCGCCTCGCCGCCCGAGCTGGTCGCGATGGGCCTCGTCGCGCTGCTCCCCGCCTCCGAGCTCGCGATCGCGACGGTGAACCGCGCCGTCGCGTGGCTGCAGGTCCCTCGCGCGCTGCCCAAGCTAGAGCTCGAGGACGGCGTGCCCGCGGCGCTGCGCACGCTGGTCGTGGTGCCTTCGCTGCTCACCGGCGCCGACGAGGTGCGCTCGCTGGTGGAGCGACTCGAGGTCCACTTCCTCGCCAACGACGACGACGAGCTGCGCTTCGCGCTGGTCACGGACTGGTGTGACGCCTCCAGCGAGCACGGGCACGGCGATGACGCGCTGTTGGCCCAGGCGCGCGAGGGCGTCGACGACCTCAACGCCACCCACGCCTCCACGGACCAGCCGATCTTCTTCCTGCTGCACCGCGGCCGGCGCTGGAACGCGCGCCAGGAGCGCTGGATGGGCTGGGAGCGCAAGCGCGGCAAGCTCCACGAGCTCGACCGGCTGCTGCGCGGCGCGGAGGACACGACCTTCCTCGCGACGGGGCCCACTCCGAGCGACCTCGCTGCCCTGCGCATCCGCTACGTGATCACGTTGGACGCCGACACCAAGCTCCCCCTAGGGGCGGCGCGACGCCTCGTCAGCACCATCGCGCACCCGCTGAACCAAGCGGTCCACGACCCGAAGACCGGCCTGGTCGTGAGCGGGTACGGCATCCTGCAGCCGCGCGTCACGCCGACGCTGCCTGAGGTCGGCCGAGGCACGCTGACTCAGCGGATCTTCGCCGGATCCGCTGGCGTGGATCCCTACGCGTTCGCGGTCTCGGACGTGTACCAGGACCTGTTCGGCGAGGGCAGCTACACCGGCAAAGGCATCTACGACCTCGACGCGTTCGAGCGCGCCCTCGCCGGGCAGGTCCCGGACAATACGATGCTGTCGCACGATCTGTTCGAGGGGCTCTACGCGCGCGCCGCGCTGGTCAGCGACGTCGAGGTCTTCGAGAGCTACCCCGCGCAGTACCCGGTCGCGGCCGTGCGCGAGCACCGCTGGGCGCGCGGCGACTGGCAGCTCCTCCCTTGGATCGCTGGCCGCGGTCCGCTCGGGGTGATCGGGCGCTGGAAGATGCTCGACAACCTGCGACGAACGCTGGTCCCGGTGGCGACGCTGGCCACCCTGCTGACAGCTTGGCTGCTGCCCGACGGGCGCGCCTGGCTGTGGACGGGGTTCGTCCTGGCCACGGTGGCCATCCCCACGATGACGCCGGTGCTGCTCAACGTGATGCCGAGCCGCGCGGGCCTCGCCCTGCGGCCCTACGCGCGGCAGAAGACGCACGAGGTAGGGCTCGGGCTCGCCCGCGTCGGGCTCAGCGTCGCCCTCCTCGTGGACGAAGCGCGACGCAAGACCGACGCGATCGCGCGCACCCTGTTTCGGATGGCGACGGGGCGCGGCCCGATGCTCGAGTGGGTGACCGGCGCAGAGGCTGCCCGGACCAGCGTGCTGCGAGCGTGCGACCTCAAGGCGCTGGCGATGTCGTTTGGCGTGGCCTCGGCCGTGCTGGTGATCGTCGGCGGGGTGGCGCCGCACGCGCTGCCGCTCGTCACCCCCTTCGTGCTCGTGTGGGGGGCAGCGCCGTTGATCGTGTGGTGGATCAGCAGGCCGCCTCGTCCGCGCGCCATCGCCCGGCTGGACCGCGTTCGCGCGGACCTGCTCCGACAGACGGCGCGACGGTCGTGGCGCTACTTCGAGACCTTTGTCACCGCGGCCGACCATCACCTGCCCCCCGACAACGTGCAAGAGGACCCGGCGGAGGCCGTCGCCCACCGCACCTCTCCGACGAACATCGGCTTGTACCTGCTCTCTGCGGTTGCGGCCCACGACATGGGCTGGCTCGGTACCCGCGCGCTCATCGACCGGCTCGACGCCACGCTGACGACGCTGGAGCAGATGGAGCGCCACCGCGGGCACTTTTACAACTGGTACGACACGCTGTCGCTCAGCGCGCTGCAGCCTCGCTACGTGTCCACCGTCGACAGCGGCAACCTCGCGGGGCACCTCATCGTGGTGCAGCAGGCCTGCCTCGAGCTGGCCGCGGGCACGCCCTCGCTGCGACGCCAGCTCGACGGCGTCGCGGACGTCCTCAACATCGCGCGTCAAGCGATGGCGCTCGTGGTGGACGACCACCGCGACGGGGCTGTGCAGACGCATCACCTCGCGCTCGCCGCAGCCGAGCTCGCGGCGACCTTGCGGACTCCGCCGGCCGCCAACGTCTGGGAGGTGCTGACCGTCCAAGCGGACGTGGTCGTGGACATCGTCCTGGCGCTCGGCGCCGAGCGTGGAGGCGCGGCTTACCAGGACACGGTGACCTGGGCGGAGGCGGTGCGCCGCACCGTCGTCGAGCACGCGGACGCCTCCAACGAGCCGGTCGCTGGGCACCTCAAGCGCCTCGCGGAGCGTGCCGGGCGTCTGTTCCGCGAAGCGGAGTGGGACTTCGTGTTCGACCCGTCGCGCAAGCTGTTCGCGACCGGCTTCGACGTGTCCGGCGAGCGGCTCGACGCGTTCGACTACGACCTGCTCGCCTCGGAGTGCCGCTTGGCGAGCTTTGTGGCCATCGCCAAAGGAGACGTGCCCGTCACCCACTGGTTTCACCTCGGACGCCGCATCAGCGCGCTCGGCAGCGGATCCGCGCTGCTCTCGTGGTCGGGGTCGATGTTTGAGTACCTGATGCCGGGGCTGGTCATGGCCGAGCCCGACGGCAGCCTGCTCGCGAGCACTGCGCGCGAGGTGGTCGCGTTTCAAATCCGCCACGGCCGCGCCCTCGGGTTGCCGTGGGGCGTCTCTGAGTCCGCCTACAACGCCCGAGATCTGAACCACACCTACCAATACGGCTCCTTCGGGCTCGCCGGCTTGGGGATCAAGCGGGGCCTCGGCGACGACCTCGTCGTGGCTCCGTACGCGACCGCGCTCGCGGCGATGGTCGACCCGGCCCACGCCGCCGACAACCTCGTCGCGCTGGCCCGAGTGGGGGCGTCGGGGCACTACGGCTACTACGAAGCCGTGGACTACACCGCCGCAAGGCTCCCGGAGGACCGCGCTTATGCGGTGGTCAAGGCCTACTTTGCGCATCACCAAGGCATGTCCATCGTGGCCCTGTGCAACGTCGTCGACGGCTTCCCGATGCGGCGCCGCTTCCACGCTGCGCCGATCGTGCAGGCGACCGAGCTGTTGTTGCACGAGCGCTCACCGCGAGACGTCGCCGTCGCGCGGCCGCTGGTGAACCACGACGACGCCACGAGCCCTCACGCCCGCGATTCGCTGCCGCCCGCGCTGCACCAGTTCGACTCGCCCCACCAGGCGTTGCCTGCGACTCAGCGGCTGTCCAACGGACGCTACTCGGTCACGTTTACGGCGGCGGGATCCGGCCAGAGCCTCTGGCGAGACCTCGCCGTCACCCGCTGGCGCGAGGACTCAACGCTCGATGGCTACGGCACCTTCGTGTTCGTGCGCGACGTACACAGCGGAGAGGTCTGGTCCGCGGGCCACCAGCCTGCTGGTGTCGAAGCCGACCGCTACCAGGCGGCCTTTCACGAGCACCGGGTCGAGATCAAGCGCCGTGACGGCGCGATCAGCACCCACCTCGACGTCGTCATCGCGACCGACGCGGACGCCGAGCTTCGGCAGGTCACCCTTCACAACCACGGGATGAGGACGCGGACCTTCGACCTCACCAGCTACGCTGAGGTGGTCCTCGCCCCAGACGCCGCCGACGTCGCCCACCGCGCCTTCTCGAACCTGTTCGTCGAGACGTCCTTCGAGCCAAGCGCCGGGGCGCTCGTAGCGACCCGACGGCCACGTTCGCCGGGAGATCAGCGTGTTTGGGCCGCCCACGTGTCCGCCGTTCACGGCGTTGCGTCGAGCGGCGTGCAGTTCGAGACCGACCGCGCGCGGTTCATCGGCCGCGGGCGCGAGCTTCGGACCGCGAGCGTCATCCATGACGCGCGGCCGCTGTCGAACACTGTCGGCGCGGTCCTCGACCCGATCTTCAGCCTCCGCCGCCGAGTCGTCCTGGGACCGGGGGAGACGGCGATGGTCCTGTTCGCCACCCTCGTCGACACCGATCGCGCGCGGCTCGTCACGCTGTGTGACGCGTACCGCGACGCCGGTCAGTTTGAGCGCTGCGTCGATCAGGCGTGGACGCACGCCCAGGTCCAGCTCCGACACCTGGGTGTCGACGCCGAAGAAGCGCAGCTCTTTCAGCGCCTTGGCGCGCGGGTGATGTACGCCGATCCGAGCATGCGGGCGCCGCGCGACGTCCTGGAGCGCAACCAGCTCGGGCACGCCGGCCTGTGGAAGTTCGGCATCTCGGGAGACCTGCCGATCGTGATGGGACGCATCCAGGACGGGCACGACCCTGAGCTCGTGCGCCAGCTCGTGCGAGCGCACTGCTATTGGCTGGTGAAGGGCATGCGGCACGACCTGGTGCTGCTCGACGAGCAGGATCACACCTACTCGGAGCAGCAGCGCGTCGAGATCGAGCGCCTGGTGCGCTCCAGCCACATCGCAGGCCTCCACAACGGCGTGCACCTCATTCGCGCGGACCAGATCGCCGCCGAGGATCGCGACCTGCTGCTCACCGCCGCTCGCGTGGTGGTGCAGTCGCGCGACGGCACCCTGTCCGAGCAGATGCTGCGCCGGCTCCGCCACGGAGCGGTGCTGCCGCCACCCCCCGGGCCTGCCGTGCGATCGACCTCAATCGCGGTCCCGCCCCGTCACCCCGAGCTCGAGTTCTTCAACGGCATCGGCGGCTTCTCAGCCGGGGGCCGCGACTACGTGACCGTGCTCGGCACCGGCCAGTGGACCCCGCTCCCCTGGGTGAACGTCATCGCCAACCCGAGCTTCGGCTTTCTGGTCTCCGAGGCCGGCAGCGGGTACACCTGGGCCGAGAACAGCCGCGAGAACCAGCTCACGCCCTGGTCCAACGACCCGATGAGCGACGCACCCGGCGAGGTCGTGTACGTCCGCGACGACGACACCGGTGAGCTGTGGACGGCGACGCCCCTGCCCATCCGCGAGGACAGCGGCTATGTCGTGTATCACGGCCAGGGATTCACGAGCTTCGTCCATGAGAGTCACGAGATCGCCCTTGAGCTCGTGCAGTTCGTGGCCCCCGACGAGCCGGTGAAGTACTCGCGGCTGCGGCTGCGCAACACCGCCAACCGGGAGCGGCACATCTCCGTCGCCGCCTATGTGGAGTGGATCCTCGGCCCGCTGCGCGCGGCGGCCATCCCCTTCGTGGTCACCAGCATCGACCCCGCCACCGGCGCTATGTTCGCGCGCAACCGATGGAAAGCGGAGTTCGCCGACCGGGTCGCCTTCCTCGACATCGGCGGCGACGCCGCCGCGAGCTCCGGCGACCGCACGCGGTGGATCGGGCGCAACGGCTCGCTCGCGACGCCAGCGGGGCTCGCCCACGGCGCCAGCGGGGCTGGGCCGGTGGGGCCTGGGCTGGACCCGTGTGGGATGCTCATGCGCACGATCGTCCTACCCCCCCGCGGCAAGCTCACGGTGGTGGTGGTCCTCGGCCAGGCCGCGAGCGAGGACGAAGCGCGACGTCTGGTGCTGCGCGCTCGCGAGTCAAGCGCGGACAGCGTCCTTGAGAAGGCCGTCCACGAGTGGGACTCGATCCTCGGGGTCGTGCAGGTCAAGACCCCCGATCGGGCCATGGACGTGCTGCTCAACCGCTGGCTCCTCTATCAGACGCTCTCGTGCCGGTTGTGGGCGCGCGCGGGCTTCTATCAGGCGGGCGGCGCCTACGGCTTCCGCGATCAGCTCCAGGACTGCATGGCCTTGACCATCACCCGACCAGACCTGGTTCGGGAGCACCTGCTGAGAGCCGCTGCCCACCAGTTCCCGCAGGGCGATGTGCAGCATTGGTGGCATCCGCCCACTGGAAAGGGCGTGCGCACCAACTTCTCGGACGACCGCATCTGGCTCCCGTACACCATCGCTCACTATATGGAGGCGACCGCCGACACAGGCGTGCTCGAAGAGCTCGTGCCCTTCCTCGACGCGCCCGCCCTCGGCCCTGGCCAGGCGGACGCCTACCAAGAGCCCGTCGTGTCGATGGAGACCGGCTCGCTGTACGAACACGCCGCTCGCGCGCTCGACATCAGCCTCGAGGTGGGCGCTCACGGCCTGCCCCTGATGGGTGGCGGCGACTGGAACGACGGCATGAACCGCGTCGGCGACAAGGGCGCGGGCGAGAGCGTCTGGCTGGCCTGGTTCCAGATCGCTACGCTTGAGCAGTGGATCCCCATCGCGCACGGCCGAGGCGACACCGCAAGAGAGACGGCGTGGAAGGCGCACACTTCCGCGCTTCGGGTCGCTGTCGAGGCGGAGGCGTGGGACGGCGACTGGTACCGCCGCGCGTTCAATGACGAGGGTGCTGCGCTCGGGTCGGCGGAGAACCTCGAGTGCCGCATCGACTCCATCGCGCAGTCCTGGTCGGTGTTCGCGGGCGGGCGCGAGGATCGGGCCCGCCAGGCGATGGCCTCAGTGGACGAGCACCTCGTGCGCCGCGCCGACGCCTTGGTGCTGCTGCTCACCCCCCCCTTCGACCGCACCCCCGAGGACCCCGGCTACATCAAGGGCTATGTGCCGGGCGTCCGCGAGAACGGCGGCCAGTACACGCACGCCGCGGTGTGGGTGGTCATGGCCTTCGCGGCCCTCGGCGACGGCAACCGGGCGGGTGAGCTGTTCGCGATGCTCAACCCCATACACCACGCCGCCACCCGCGCCGCGGTGCAGCGCTACAAGGTCGAGCCCTACGTCGTCGCCGCCGACGTCTACAGCGCTGGCGAGCACGTCGGGCGCGGCGGGTGGACCTGGTACACCGGCTCGGCGCCGTGGATGTACCGCGCCGGGCTGGAGTCGATCCTCGGGGTCCACGTTCGAGGCGAGCACGTCCACCTCGCGCCGTGCATCCCAGACACCTGGCCCAAGTTCCAGGTCACGCTCAAGCACCGCACCGCGCGCTACCAAATCATCGTGACCAACCCAAACGCAGTCCAGCACGGCATCTCAGCGCTTACGCTGGACGGCGTCGCCCTCGACCCGGTCACCGCCGACGTGCCGCTCACCGACGACGGGCGCATGCACCAGGTGCGGGTGACGATGGGCTGAGGGCCAGGGCCACGACGGCCGATCAGGGCGCGGTTTGGGATGCCCGCCGTGTTCTTGTGGTCTGGCTGCCGCCGGCCGTCGCGCAGACCCGCAGAGCCCGATGCACCGCCACGGAGCCCAGGCGTGATAGGCTCCGCCAGCCGCTCGCAAGCTGGGGTGGCTGTGGAAGCTCAAGCTGTTCGAGGTGGACGAGCGGGTGCGCGCCGACGCCGAGCCCAGCGATGAGACGACCGGAACATGAGGACCCACGTGCATCAAGACCACGCCAGCAGAGCCACCTTCGATGTCTGACCACACCTACTTCGAAGGGCTGATCTGGCAGATCGCCGACCTCCTGCGAGGCCCCTACCGACCGCCCGAGTACCACCGGGTCATCCTGGCGCTGACGGTGTTGCGACGCTTCGACTGCGTGCTGGCCGACACCAAGCCCAAGGTGCTGGCCGAGTACGAGCGGCGCCACGACGGCAAGCTCAACGACGACGCCCTCGACCGCATCCTGAACCGCGCCGCCGGCCAGCGCTTCCACAACCACTCGCCGCTCGACTTCGAGAGGCTCAAGGGCGACCCGGACCACATCGAGAAGCACCTGGTCAGCTACATCAAGGGCTTCTCGGCCAACGTGCGCCGCATCTTTGAGTTCTTCGAGTTCGAGAACGAGATCGAGAAGATGCGCGAGGCCAACGTGCTCTTCCTCGTGGTCTCGAAGTTCGCCGACGTCGACCTGCACCCCGACCGGGTCAAGAACGCAGAGATGGGGCTCGTCTTCGAGAACCTCATCCGACGCTTCAACGAGCTGGCGAACGAGACGGCGGGAGACCACTTCACGCCGCGGGAGGTCATCCGCCTGATGGTCTCCCTCCTGTTCATCCACGACGATGACCTGCTCGCCACGCCCGGCACCGTTCGAAAGCTGCTCGACCCCGCCTGCGGCACCGGCGGCATGTTGGCCGAGGCCCAGAACTACCTGCGGGATCACCACGCCGACGCCAAGCTGTACGTGTTCGGGCAGGACTACAACAAGCGCGCCTTCGCCACGGCCGCGTCCGACATGCTCATGAAGGGCGTCGACCAGAACGGCGGCAGCGACAACGTGCGTTTCGGCGACATCTTCACCGACGACCAGTTCGCTGATCCGCCCTACGACCGCTTCGACTACCTGCTCGCGAACCCGCCCTTCGGTGTGGACTGGAAGAAGCAGCAGAAGGAGATCGAGCGCGAGCACAGCAAGCAGGGCTTCGCCGGCCGGTTCGGAGCGGGCACTCCACGGGTGAACGACGGCTCGCTGCTCTTCGTGCAGCACATGATCAGCAAGTTCGAGCCCGTCCGCGCCTCCGAGCACAAGCACGGCTCGCGAATGGCGGTGGTCCTCTCCGGCTCACCCCTGTTCACGGGCGGCGCGGGCTCGGGTGAGAGCGAGATCCGCAAGTGGATCATCGAGAACGACTGGCTGGAGGCCATCGTCGCCTTGCCGGAGCAGATGTTCTACAACACCGGCATCGGCACCTACGTGTGGATCGTCACGAACCGGAAGGAGCCGCTGCGCAAGGGCAAGGTCCAGCTCATCGACGCCCGGGAGAGCTACGTGCCGATGCGCAAGAGCCTGGGCGACAAGCGCCGCAAGATCGGCGAGGGCGAGGGAGGCGAGCCCGACCAGATCGCCGACATCGTCCGCCTGTACGGGGAGCTCGCTGAGGGGCCGCGGAGCCGGGTCTTCGACAACGCGGACCTCGGCTACACCCGGGTCACCGTCGAGCGCCCCCTGCGCCTCCGCTACCAGATGACGACCGAGGACAAGGCGCGCTTCCTCGACGCCTGCCCTCACCTCCTCGATGACCTCCAGGCCATTGACGAAGCGTTGGGGCGCGCGCCGCTCGCGGACTGGAACGCGGCTTTGCGACGCCTGGAGAAGCTGCTGAAGCAGCGCGGGTCGAAGTGGAAGGCCAGCGAGAAGAGGCTCTTCCAGGGCGTGTTCACGACCACCAACCCCGACGCCAAGCCAGTCGAGGCGAGCAAAGGGGACGGGTTCGAGCCGGACACGTCCCTGCGCGACACCGAGAACGTGCCGCTGGGCATGGACGTCGAGGCGTACTTCGAGGCCGAGGTGAAGCCCTACGTGCCCGACGCCTGGCTCGACCGAAGCAAGGACAAGGTGGGCTACGAGATCAACTTCAACCGCTACTTCTACGTCTACACCCCGCCCCGGAGCCTGGTGGAGATCGACGCCGATCTGAAGCGCGCCGAGGACGAGATCCTGCGCCTGCTCCAGGAGGTGACGACGTGAGCGAACCCACCCGCGGCGAGATCATCTTCTACCGGTCGCCCGACGGTACGGCTCGCGTCGAGGTGACCCACGAGGACGAGACCTTCTGGCTCTCCCAGCGGCAGATGGCCGACCTGTTCGGGGTGGAGGTCCCCACCGTGATCCACCACCTGAAGGAGGTCTATGGCTCCGGCGAGCTGGCTGAGGAGGCAACTACTCGAAAATTTCGAGTAGTTCAAACAGAAGGAAGTCGCGCTGTTTCTCGCGAGATCGGGCACTACAGCCTCGATGCGATCATCTCCGTCGGCTACCGCGTGAACAGCGCTCAGGCGACCCGCTTCCGCATCTGGGCGACCGAGACCCTGCGCGAGTTCATCGTCAAGGGGTTTGTCCTGGACGACGAGCGCCTGAAGCTCAACCAGCGCTTCGGCAAGGACTACTTCGACGAGCTGCTCGAGCGGATTCGCGAGATCCGCGCCAGCGAGCGACGGTTCTACCTGAAGATCACCGACATCTACGAGCAGTGCAGCATCGACTACGACGCGAGGGCCGAGACCACCCAGACCTTCTTCAAGACGGTGCAGAACAAGCTGCACTGGGCGGTCACGGGCAAGACCGCCGCCGAGATCATCGCCGAGCGCGCGGACGCCGACAAGCCCTCGATGGGGCTGACGACGTGGAAGAACGCGCCCGACGGCAAGGTGATCAAGAGCGACGTCTCGGTCGCGAAGAACTACCTCATCGAGGGCGAGATCAAGGAGCTGGAGCGCATCGTCTCCATGTACCTGGACTACGCCGAGAACCAGGCCGCGCGTCAGATCCCGATGAAGATGACCGACTGGGTGAGCAAGCTCGACGCCTTCCTCGCCTTCAACGAGTACCAGGTGCTGACCAACGCCGGGCAGGTGTCGGCCGCCGTCGCCAGGCAGCTCGCCGAGGAGGAGTACGCGAAGTACCGCGTGCGACAGGACCGGGAGTTCGAGAGCGACTTCGAGCGCGAGGTGAAGCGGCTGCAGGGAGGGGCGGAGTGATGGCACCGATGCGGGACTCGGGCATTCCGAAGTTGGGGCGGATTCCGGCGCACTGGAAGGTATGGCGGCTGAGGTTCTTGCTCGACGGAATCGAGCAGGGTTGGTCACCTCAGTGCGACAACTATCCGGCAGGTCCTGAAGAGTGGGGCGTGCTGAAGACCGGTTGTGTCAATGGCGACAGGTTCGACGAGACCGAAAACAAGCGGCTGCCAGACGACCTCCACCCTCGCGTCGCCTACGAGATCCATCCAGGCGACTTCCTGATGAGCCGAGCGAACACAACTGCCTTGGTTGGAAGCGCCGCACTGGTCAGAGAAGTGCGCCCGCGCCTGTTGCTATGCGACAAGCTGTATCGGCTGCGAGTCGACCATAGACGCCTGGACCCCGCGTTCTTGGAGATGTTCTTGAACACGCCGGTCGGGCGGTACGAGTTCGAACGCGATGCCACAGGCGCAAGTGGATCGATGCAGAACATCAGCCAGGATGCTGTTCGCAACCTCTGGATTGCCCTGCCAAAGCTGGGCATTCAAAGGGCTATCGTCGACTACCTCGACGCCGAGACGGCCCGCATCGACGCCCTCATCGCGGCCAAGGAGAAACTGCTCACCATCCTGGCCGAGAAGCGGCGCGCGGTGATCACCCAGGCCGTCACCCGGGGGCTCGACCCGAGCGTGCCGATGCGGGAGTCCGGGGTCCCGTGGCTCGGGGAGATCCCGGCGCATTGGCAGGTATTCCGCCTGAAGTTCTTGCTCGACGGCATCGAGCAGGGCTGGTCGCCACAGTGCGACAACTACCCTGCGGAACCCGACGAATGGGGCGTGCTGAAGACAGGGTGCGTGAACAGCGACACTTTCGACGAAGACGAGAACAAGCGCCTACCGGACGACCTCGAACCCCGCCCCGAGCTGGAGGTGCGGGATTGGGACTTCCTGATGAGCCGAGCGAACACGACGTCTCTGGTAGGCAGCGCAGCCGTCGTACGGACTGTGCGCCCGCGGCTGATGCTTTGCGACAAGCTGTACCGATTGCGAGTCCGAGACGAGAGATTGCATCGGCTGTTCTTGGAGCTGTTCTTCAACTCTCCCGTCGGGCGGCAGGAGTTCGAGCGTGACGCGAGCGGTGCCAGCGGTTCGATGCAGAACATCAGCCAGGAGTCCGTCCGCAACATCTGGCTGGCGGTCCCTCCGTTGGACGAGCAGCACCGGATCATCGAGGCAACCCATGCGCTGACCCGCCGTCTGGATCAGGTGCGGGACGCGGCATCCAGAACGATGGTCCTCCTCCGCGAGCGCCGCGAGGCAATCATCGCCGCCGCCGTCACCGGCCAGCTCGACGTGGAGGCCTGATGCACGTCGAGTCCCTGAAGCTCACGAACGTCCGTGCCATCGACTCGGCCACCCTCCGGTTCATGCCGGGCTTCAACCTGGTGGTCGGCGTCAACGGCGTCGGCAAGACCACGGTGCTCGACGCGCTCTGCTTCTCCCTGTCCCACGTCGTGAACGCCGTCAGCGGAGCCAAGACCCCCGCCCGCGAGCCGTCACCCTCCGACATCCGGTTCGGCGCAGACGGGCTCACCGTGGAGTGCACGGTCAACCTCGACGGCGACGCCCACACCTACCTGGTCCACGAGCCGAGCCCCGACGCCGGGGTGTCCCACCAGAGCGAAGGCAAGCCACGCGAGCAGACCCACACGGTGAATCCGCGCCGCGAGTTCCTCGGCGCCGGCCCCGGCCGCGTCGGTTCCGACCCACCGGCCGGGCGTCCGCTGGCCGTCCTGTTCTCGACCCGCCGGGCGGCGGCCGCCCGCTCCGAGGCCAAGCGTAGGCGAGCGGTGGGTGGCATCGGGGCGGCGTTCGCGGAGGCCCTGGACGACCGGGAGTTCGGCCTCGCGGAGCTCGCGGACTGGATGCGCGCCCAGGCGGCGCTGGCCGAGGAGCGGCCACAGTCCCAGCGGATGCTCGATGCGCTGGAGGCGGCCACACGCCGCTTTCTGCCCGCCTACCGCAACCTCCGCCCGCTCGAAGACGCCGCAACCGCCCAGCGAAGCGCGGCTGCTGCCGCAGCCGCAGCTATGGGTGCAGCCATGGGTGCAGCCCAGGCGGCGGCCGAGTCCGAACCAGGCGCGGCAATAGATGCCGCTATCAGGGTAGGCCAACTCGCGGCCCAGGCGGCTGGGCACGCCTCGCGCACCTCGCTGTTGATGATCGACAGGGGGGATGTCGAGGTCGTGTCGCTGGACGCGCTCTCTGATGCCGACCGGGCTTCGGTACTCCACGCCATTACGCGCGCAGAAGACCACCTCGCGCTGCACTGGACGGGGCAACACCTGGGCGAGAGCCCATCGCCCGTTGCCCTGGACGCGGATCGACGGATGGCCAGGGAGGCCCGCATCGAGGAGGAGCTGGCCCAGCTCGTGCCCACCTGCCGCAACCTCCGGGACGCCGAAGACGGAACGCCCGATGCGTGGATCGAGCGCCTCCCGACCACCATCCCCGTGACCCAGCTCTCCGATGGCGAGCGGGGCACCCTGGCGATGGTCCTCGACCTCACCCGGCGGCTCGCACAGGCGAACCCGCACCTCGCGGATCCTGCCGCCGAGGCCGAAGCCATCGTCCTCATCGACGAGATCGATCTGCACTTACATCCCCGATGGCAGCGAGACGTCATCCACAGCCTGACCGCCGTCTTCCCGAAGTGCCAGTTCATCGCGACGACGCACTCGCCCCAGGTCATCAGCGAGGTGTCTCACGACCGCATCCAGATCATGGACCCGAAGGTGCGTCCGGACGGCGTGTACCGGCCGGGCCACTCGTTCGGGGTCGACTCCAGCCGGATCCTGGAGGAGCTGATGGACGTGAGCCCGCGCCCGAAGGCCATCCAAGACCAGCTCAAGCGCATCTCCGACCTCGCGCGCCCCGAGAGTCTGGCCACCGCGCGCGAGGAGCTAGCGCACTTGGCGACGAAGCTGGGACTCGGTGAATCGGATCCCGATGTGGTCCGACTCAGCACGTTGCTCGACTTCGTGGAGGACGCGTGAGAGCGATCCAGAAGAACACGGAACCGAGGTCGCTGGTCGAGCACCGGGCCCAGGCCCACTGCGACTACGCCAACGTCCCGGCCGACACCAAGCAGGCGCTCCGCAACGCGCTGGTGGCCGAGCAAGGCAGCCTCTGCTGCTACTGTATGGGGCGCATCCGTCCGGATGCCGACTCGATGAAGATCGAGCATTGGGCTTGCCAGCACGCCCACCCGGAACTCCAGCTCGCCTACGCGAACCTCCTTGGCGCGTGCCTGGGCGGCGAGGGGCAACCCCAGGACAAGCAGCATTGCGACACACGAAAGGGCAGCTCGGCGTTGAAGTGGAACCCGGCGGATCTCACACACGCCATCGAGTCGCGCATCCGCTACGACATCGACGGGACCATCCGGTCGGACGACGAGGAGTTCAACCAGCAGCTCAACGACGTCCTCAACCTGAACCTCCCCGTGCTCAAGAACGCGCGCGGCGGCATCATGTCCACCATCGCGGACTGGTGGCGGCAGGAGAAGGCGCGCCGCAGGGGTCCGGTGCCCAAGCAGGTCATCGAGAAGAAGCTGGCCACCTGGGCGGACGCTTCCACCCTTCAACCGCACAGCGGAGTCGCCATCCTGGAGCTTCGTCGGCGTCTGGCGAAGGCCGCATGAGCCCCACACCCTCAACGCGGCCCGCAGCCGCCACGTCGCCGGCACGGCCATGCTCGGCCTCGCGAAACGACCTGGAAGCCACCATGCGCATTGACAGGCTCCGCCTCTGGAACTTCAAGGGGTTCGCCGAGCGCGAGCTCACCTTCCATCCCCAGTTCAACCTCATCGTAGGCGAGAACGGAACAGGCAAGACCTCCCTCCTCGAGGCGCTGTCCATCGCCGTCGGGAGCTGGTTCCTCGGCATGCGCGGCTACGACAGCCGCCACATCCGGCCGGCGGATGTGCGCCTCGTCGCTACGGACACGCCCGATGGCGTGCGCTGGGAGGACCAGTACCCCACCACGGTCGAGTCCACCGGCGAGGTGATGGGTGAAGCGTTGACCTGGAGCCGCGCGCTGGCCTCCTCCACGGGCCGCACTAGCTACGTCGACGCGAAGTCCGTCAAGGAGCGCGCAGAGCGTGCGCAAGCCGCTGTGAAACGCGGCGAGGACGTCACCCTGCCCCTCCTCTCCTACTACGGGACCGGCAGGCTCTGGAACGTTCCGCGAGAGACGGCGAAGGTGCGCGGAGCGGAGAAGGTCGCTGCCGGGGCGAAGCGCTCCCGCTTGAGCGGCTACGCGAACAGCGTCGACCCACGCCTGTCCGTCTCGGAGTTGGTCGCCTGGATCGCGCGCGAGTCTTGGCGGTCCTTTCAGCGGAGCGGGACGGACTCGCTGATGTTCTCCCAGGCTCGATCGGCAATGATCCGGCACATCGAGCGGGCCGAGGACATCTACTTCGACGCCGAGTTCGGCGAAGTCGTGATGCGCCACGCAGGCGGTGAGCGCCAGCCCTTCAACAACCTGAGCGATGGCCAACGGACGATGCTCGCCCTCGTGGGCGACATGGCCCGGAAGGCCGCCACCCTCAACCCGCATCTCGGCGAGGAGTCTCTCATCAAGACCCCTGGGGTCGTGCTGATCGACGAGCTCGACCTCCACCTCCACCCGAAGTGGCAGCGCCATGTGATCGAGGATCTGCGGACCACATTCCCTGCGATTCAGTTCTTCGCCACCACCCACTCGCCCTTCCTGATCCAGTCCCTTCGCTCCGGAGACGAGCTGGTGATGCTCGAAGGGCAGCCGGTGTCTAGTGTCGACGAGCTATCCATTGGGGAGATCGCCCGAGGCATCCAGGGTGTCGAGCACCCGGAGGTGAGCGCCCGGTACGAGGAGATGAAGGCGGTCGCCCGAAGCTACCTCGAGCTGCTCGATGAAGCCGCGGGCACGCCAGCCGAAAAGCTCGAGCGCTACCGAGCGCGACTCGCGGACTCGATCGCACCCTACGCCGACAACCCAGCGTTCCAGGCGTTCCTCGAGATGAAGCGCGCCGCGAAGCTCGGAGAGTAGCCGATGCGCCCCATCCAACGCGGCACCTCGCCCCAGACCGGTGACTTCGGCGACTACGCCTACGCCAAGCCGGAGCTCATTGGCCGGCTTGGCGCATACTGCAGCTACTGTGAGCGCCCCATACCCACGAACCTCGCTGTAGAGCACATCCAGCCCAAGAAGGGCCCGCACGGCCACCCCGCGCTGGAGGGGCGATGGGAGAACTTCCTCCTGGCGTGCGTCAACTGCAACTCGACCAAGCGTGACAAGCAGGTCGTGCTCGCAGACGTCCTGCTCCCCGTCCGTGACAACACCTTCGCGGCGCTCACCTACACGCAGGACGGGAAGGTCTCCGCAGCAACCGGACTGGCCGCGGCGACCGCCACCCTGAGGCTGGTCGGGCTCGACAAGGCCATCTCCGTCGTCATGGACGCGAACGGCAAACAGGTGGCCATCGATCGTGTCTCACAGCGCATGCAGGCTTGGCTTGTCGCCGAGGAAAGCAAGGCCGATGTAGATGCCGAGCCCGCCAGCGCCGGCCTGCGCCGGCAAGTGGTTCGTACCGCCGTAGCGACGGGGTTCTTCAGCATCTGGATGAGGGTCTTCTCGGCCGACCCGGACATGCTCTGCCGACTGATCGACGCGTTTCCAGGCACACAAGGAAGCGGCTGCTTCAACCACACCACGGGCGCGACGGTGGCTCCCGCACCGAATCCCGACGGACTCGCAGACGGAGGGAAGGCGTGAGCATCAGCGCATGGTTGGTGGGACGCCTGGCTGAGCGCTTCGCGCGTGATGCGACCGGCTTCAGTGCGACGCACCGCTTCCGGCAGACAGACGAAGGAGCCGACGCATGACCTCTCGCCACTCCGAGGCCGCGTTCGAGACGGTCATCGAACAACACCTCCTCGGCGCGGGCTACGTCGCCGTCGCCGCCAGGAGCTACGACCGTCAGCGCGCCCTCTTCCCCGACGTCGTGCTCTCGTTCATCCAGGAGACGCAGCCCGTCGCCTGGTCGAAGCTGGAGGCGCTGCACGGCGACCGGACCGGGGAGCAGATCCTCACGGACCTCTGCAAGTGGATGGACGCCCACGGCTCGCTGGCGACCCTGCGCCACGGGTTCAAGTGCTATGGGCGCAAGCTGCACCTCGCGTTCTTCAAGGCCGCGCACGGGCTGAACCCCGAGCTCGAAGCAGGCTACGCCGCGAACCGCGTCGGCATCACGCGCCAGCTCCACTACTCTACACGCTCCGAGAGCTCCCTCGACGTCGTGCTCAGCCTCAACGGCATCCCGCTCGCGACCCTCGAGCTGAAGAACCCGATGACAGGCCAGACGGCCGAGCACGCGCGCTACCAATACCAGCGCGACCGAGACCCTCGCGAGCCCGTGTTCGAGTTCAAGCGGCGCACGCTCGTGCACTTCGCGGTGGACACCGAGCTGGTCATGATGACCACGCGCCTCGCAGGGAGCGCGACCTACTTCCTCCCGTTCAACCGTGGCGTGCGTGGCGGCGCCAGCAACCCCCCGGATCCGGCTGGTCGCTCCTACCGGACCGCCTACCTGTGGGAGGAGGTCCTGCAGCGAGACTCCCTCCTCGACCTGCTGGCCCGGTTCATCCACCTGCAGGCCGACGAGAAGCGCGACGACCACGGCCGAAAGGTGAAGAAGGAGACGATGATCTTCCCGCGCTACCACCAGCTCCAGGCCGTGCGCCTGCTGGTGGGGCGCGCCCGCGCGGAGGGTGTCGGCCACAACTACCTGGTCGAGCACTCAGCGGGCAGCGGCAAGAGCAACACCATCGCGTGGCTCACCCACCGCCTCGCCTCGCTCCACGACGACAACGACGCCAGGGTCTTCGACAGCGTGATCGTCGTCACCGACCGGCGTGTCCTCGATCAGCAGCTCCAGGACACGATCTATCAGTTCGAGCACAAGCTCGGGGTCGTGCAGAAGATCGACCAGGACTCCCGGCAGCTCGCCGAGGCGCTGGAGAGCGGCGTCCCGATCATCATCACCACGCTGCAGAAGTTCCCCTTCGTCAGCCGTCAGCTCGTGAAGATGGCCGAGGAGCGCGGTGAGGCCGGATCCGGGACCTTGAAGACGCGGCGCTTCGCGGTGCTGATCGACGAGGCCCACAGCTCGCAGGGCGGCGAGACCGCCACCGACCTCAAGGAGGTCCTCGGCGGCGAGCAGCTCCGAGCGCAGGCCGAGCGCCAGGCCGACGAGGAGGGCCTCGCCGCGATGGACGAGCTGTTCAGGAGCATGGCGAAGCGCGGCCAGCAGGCGAACCTTAGCTTCTTCGCATTCACCGCCACGCCCAAGCACAAGACGCTCGCGGTGTTCGGCCGCAACGGCGAGCCCGCACATCGCTACACGATGCGACAGGCCATCGAGGAGGGGTTCATCCTCGACGTGCTGCGCAACTACACCACCTACGCCACCTACTACCGGCTGCTCCAAGCCTCCGAGGGCGACCCCGAGGTCGAGCGCAAGAAGGCCGCGAAGGCGCTGGCCCGCTTCATGCGGCTGCACCCGCACAACATCGCCCAGAAGACCGAGGTGATGGTCGAGCACTTCCAGACCGTGACCCGCCACAAGATCGGCGGCCGGGCGAAGGCGATGGTGGTCACGGGCTCCCGCCTGGAGGCGGTGCGCTACAAGCAGTCCTTCGACAAGTACATCCGGGAGCGGCGATACCCCATCAAGACCCTGGTAGCGTTCTCGGGGACCGTCACCGACGATGTGGACGACTCCCGGACCTACACCGAGGAGGGCATGAACCTCGGCGTGCGTGAGAAGGCGCTCCCCGAGGCCTTCGCGACCCCCGAGCACCAGGTCCTGCTCGTCGCCGAGAAGTACCAGACCGGGTTCGACCAGCCGCTCTTGCACACCATGTACGTGGACAAGCGGCTGGGCGGGATCCAGGCGGTGCAGACCCTCTCCCGCCTCAACCGCACCCACCCGCTGAAGGAGGACACCTTCGTCCTCGACTTCGTCAACGACCGCGAGGAGATCCGCGAGGCGTTCAAGACCTTCTACGAAGGCGCGCTGATGGGCGACGAGGTGGACCCGGCGCGCATGTACCAGATCAAGGCGGAGCTGGACGCCTCAGGGATCTACCTACCAGAGGAGCTCGAGCGGTTCTGCGCGGTCTACTTCAAGCCGAAGCAGCGCCAGAGCCCGTCCGACCACCAGGCCATGAATGCGGCCCTCGATCCTGCCGTGTCCCGCTTCTCGGTGTTCCAGCGGGACGAAGAAGAGGAAGCCGAGACCTGGCGGGGCAAGCTCAACGCCTTCTGCAACCTCTACGCCTTCCTCAGCCAGGTCATCCCCTACCAGGACTCCGACCTGGAGAAGCTCTACGTCTTCCTGCGGCACCTCTCATCGAAGCTGCCGCGCCGCGCCTCGGGCCCAGGCTACCAGTTCGATGACGAGGTCCGGCTCGAGTACTACCGACTCCAGAAGATCAGCGAGGGGTCGATCTCGCTCGGCGAGGGCGAGGCGAAACGCCTCGACGGACCGGCAGAGGTCGGCAGCGGCCTCGCACGACCCGAGACCGTCCCCCTGTCGCAGCTCATCGACGTCCTCAACGAGCGCTTCGGCACGGAGTTCAACCAGGCTGATCAGCTCTTCTTCGACCAGATCGTCGAGACCGCGATGGCCGACGCAGGCCTCAAGCGCGCGGCGGAAGTGAACCCCGCCGACAAGTTCGCGTTGGTGTTCAAGCAGATGGTCGAGGCGCTGTTCATGGACCGCATGGACCAGAACGAGGACATCTTCGTCCGGTACATGAACGACAAGCCCTTCCAGAGGGCCGTCACCGACTGGATGGCCACCGAGGCGTACCGCAAGCTCCGCGGCGCGGACCCCGAGGAAGCGCCGGCGGCGCTGCCGCCCTCCCTGCGCCTGGTCGAGCCCGAGGCCGACGACCGGTTCGTGACCTGTGTGCCGCTGGTCCCCCTCAAGGTCGCAGCGGGGACGTTCAGCGACTCGCAGGAGGTGTTCGACGGTGACTGGCGCTGGGTGGCGCCGGGCGGCCGCACACCCGCAGGTCCGGGGCTGTTCGTCGCGCAGGTGGTCGGCGAGTCGATGAACCGCCGCATCCCGAACGGCGCGTGGTGCCTGTGGCGGGCGAACCCTGCGGGGACGCGACAGGGGAGGGTGGTGCTCGCCCAGCACCGCGACATCGCCGACCCCGAGCTCGGCGGACGGTACACGGTGAAGGTCTACGAGTCCGAGAAGGTCGAGACCGAGGACGGGGGCTGGCGGCACGCGGTGATCCGCTTGAAGCCGGATTCCTCCGACTCCTCGTTCGAGGCGATCGTGCTGGAGGGGCTGGACGAGGGGGCGCTGACGATCATCGCGGAGCTGGTGGAGGTGCTGGGGTGAGGTCGCTGCGCTCCGTCGGAGAACACCGATGAGCGAGCGCTTCCCTCCAGAGCGTCCGGCGTTGTTCCAGGTCGAGGGCGCATGCACCAGGTGCGGGTGACGATGGGCTGAGGGTCCGGGCCACGGCAGGTCAGCGAAGCTGGCGCTCCGTCCGAACGTGGCGGAGCTAGACCGGGCGTCCGAACACGGCGGTCAGGGTCGGCACACCGAGGAAGACAAGCGCCAGTCTGTCGGTTCGAACCAGGCTGCGCAACGTGCCGAGGTCCGCTTCAGCGCGACCGCCGCGCTTACTTCAAGCACTCGGTCGGACAGGACTCTCCTGCCAGGAGGCGTTGGAACTGCACGCGGCGGTTCATCGGCCGGCTCTCCCAGGGGTCGAGCTGACAGCTCTCGCCGAGGCCGGTGATGGGGATCTGCGACGCGCTCACGCCGCGCGCGGTCATATAGCCCTGCACCGCTGAGGCCCGCAGCAGGCTTAGGTCGTCGTTGTGTTCGGTCGCGCCCTCCTCGGAGGAGTAGCCGATGATGCAGACGCGGCACGAGGGGTCCTTCCCGATGGCGGTGGCTACGGCGTCGAGCACCGGGTCCATCGTCTGCGGGCCGTTCTCGCGATGAATCGGCAACACCTTGCTGTCTTGGTCGAACTGGACGACCACCAGCAGCGTCGGGCCAATGCACGGGGTGCCGGGGCAGCCGAAGAGCTCAGCGCTGCCCGCCTGGTTCAGGCAGCGGTCGTCGACGTCGCAGACGCCGTCGCTGTCACCGTCCTTGCAGCGCTCGGGCTCCACGACCGCGACCGGTGCGACGACCGGCGCTGGGGTCACGGGCAAGGGCTCGGCGACCACCGCGATCGGGGCGGGAGGCGGCGGCTCGTCCTTTGGGGCGGCGCCAAAGGCGAGGTTGAGGCCGACCGTGAGGTACTGCGCGTCGTTCGGATCGACGTTCGGGACGTTGTCGGACTGCAAGATCTGCCCGTACCGGACGACGGGTCCGAGCGCGAAGCGCGGCGTGGCCTGGAAGTTGAACCCGAGGCCGGCGTCGAACGCGAAGCGATCGAGCTCTCCCGTGCGCACGTAGCCCACGTTTCCGTCGACGAACAAGCCGTGGAGCCGGTCCTCGTCGTCGATCAACCTTCCGAAGGGCCGGAGGCGAAGGCCGGCGGTCAGGAAGTGCGCGGAGCCGTACTCGGTGAAGTCGGTGTCCGCGGGCGTGAGCAGCAGCGAGTACGACCACTGCAGCGTGACGACGCGTCCCAGCGAGACGCCGGGCCGAAGCGCCAAGTACCCGCCCGGCGTGAAGTGGTTGATCTGCGGCTGGTCCGCCCAGAAGGAGACCGCCGGCTCGACGTTCATCGTGAATGTTTGGGCGGAGGCGGGGGCCGCGGCCAGGCCGACGGCGAGCAGCAGCGCGAGGGCCGTGAGGCTGGCTGCGTTCGATGGGGTGAGGTTCGGTTTCATAGGTCTCTCCGCGCCGTGCGCGCGTGGTGGCGCACTGGCGGCGTGATGGATGTGAAGGTGTCTCAGAGCGGAGGCAGCGTGATGTTGTTCGACAGGAGCGTGATCTGCCCTGTCGTGCACAACAGGCGCCCCACGACCGCGGAGCTCGTGCCCACCGAGTTCGAAGCGCCAGCGAGGACGGTGCCCTGGAAGCTCACTTGCGAGCCGAGCGTCGATGACGCAAAGGCCGCCCAGAAGACGTTCTTCGCCTTCGCGCCGTTGACCAAGAGCACCGTCGCGTTGTTGTTCACCGTGAGCGACGAACCGATCTGGAAGATCCAGACGGCGTTCGCGTCGCCCTTGCCATCCAGGACGACGGTCCCGCCCACCGCGACGCTCATCGTCGAGTCGGAGGTGTAGACGCCCGGGGCGAGGGTCATGCCGCTGATGTCATTGACGATCGTGCCGATCGGCCGGCCCATCGCGTCCACATAGGCCGCGGTCAGGTCGACCTTGGCCTGAGCGGCGATACCGCTCGGATCATTCGCGTACAGCGTGCCGTTGATGACCGGGTTGGTCAGCGTACACGGCGAGCCGTCGCCGAGGCAGGTCGCCGTCGGGGTCAGCCCTACGTCGCCGTTCAGCGTCGTGATGCCGCCCGAGTTGGAGTTGGTGAGCCCAGCGCCGGCCACCGCGACAAAGGTGGTCAGCGAGCCGAGGTTGACCGGCTGCAGGCCCGTGGAGAGCGCCGCCGTCTCGAAGGTCCACACCTTGTCCAAGTTGAGCGGGTTGCCCGCGAGGTCCATCGCGCCGGTCGTGACCGTGGCGGTGTAGATCGTGCTCGGCAGGAGGGGATTCGTTGGCTGAAAGGTGCCGACCACGGTCAGCGGGTCGTACGAGACCGAGCCGCCGACTGGCGTCGTCCCTGGGCCCGCCACCTTGAAGGTCGATGACGTCACGCTGAGCGGGTCCATCGCCTCGCTAAACGCCGCTTCAACCGTAGTGCTGGTGAGGACGCCTGTGGCCAGGTCTTGGGGATCCGTGACGATGACGGTCGGGGGGACGGTGTCGAGCGCCGCGCCGATCTTGAAGGTCCAGACGTAGTCCACGGCGAGCGGGTTGCCCGCGAGGTCCTTCGCGCCCGTCGTGATCGTGGCCACGTAGGTCGTGTCGGGCAGGAGATCGGCGGACGGCGTGAAGGTGCCGATCGGCGTCAGCGGGTCGTAGCCAACCATCCCGTTGACGGGCGTGGTGCCGGGCCCCGCGACCTTAAAGGTCGTGCCGGTGATGGTGGTGGGGTCCATCTTCTCGCTGAAGGCCGCGTCTACGAGCACGTCGACGGCGACGCCGGTCGCGAGGTTCGGGGGGCTGGTGAGGACGATGGTCGGCGGGAGCGTGTCCACGTCGCCAGCGACGGCGAAGGTCCACACGTAGTCGACAGCGAGCGGGTTGCCCGCGAGGTCGGTGGCGCCGGTCGTGATGGTGGCCGTGTAGTCGGTGTTCGGCAGGAGCGGGTTGGTGGGCGTGAAGGTGCCCACCGGGTTCACCAGGCTGTAGGCGACCGTGCCTGCCACCGGCGTGGGGCCGGGGCGCGTCACCAAGAAGTTGGCGGTCGTGATCGACAGCGGGTCCATCGCCTCGCTGAACGCCGCGCTCACCTTGCTGTCGACGGCCACGCTGGTGGCCAGGTCCTCGGGGTTCGTGAAGATCACCACCGGGGGCTCGAGGTCGACGTCCAACCCGGTCGTGAAGCTCCAGACGTAGTCCGCGGCGATCCAGTTGCCGGCGAGGTCCGTCGCTTCGGTAGTGACCGTGGCCGTGTACTCCGTGCCGGCGTTGAGATCGCCTGTGGGGTCGAACTGCGCCGAGGCGCCCGTTCCGGTGACCACGCCGATGACCATCGTCGGGCCGTCTTGGAGCGTGAACGAGGTCGTCGTGATCGACAGCGGGTCCATCGCCTCGCTAAACGTGCCGATGACTGACCCGTTCGCGGCGATGTTCGTCGCGCCGTCGTCGGGGTAGGTCTGAATCACCCAGGGCGCGATGTCGTCGACCCACGCGCCCGTGGTGAAGCTCCACACGTAGTCCGCGGCCATCGGGTGGCCGGCGAGGTCGGTGACCTGCGCGCTCACGGTCGCCGTGTACTGGCTGTTGTCAGCCAGTGGCGCGTCGGGGGCGATCAGCGCGGTCACGCCGGCGTAGGTCACCGTCGCAGCGACCGGGGCCGACCCACTCGCTAAGCTGAAGCTCGTGCTCGTGACCGTCTGGGGGTCCATCGCCTCGCTGAAGGTGGCCGCGATGGGCGCGTTCAGGGGGACCGCGGTCGCGCTGTCGCTGGGCGCCGTGGAGCTCACGGTAGGGGGGACTTCGTCGGCCATCGGCCAGCCGACCATCTGGCCGCCGCACGCTGACAGCGGCGGAAGGAGCAGCATTACGATGATGGATGTATTGATCTTCATGGTTCATATCCTCTTATGGTGAGGTGTGTCGCGGTCCTGGCGGTCGCTGTGACGGCGCCAACTCGGTTTCTGCACGGACCCATCGTCTCCGGGGTCGCGGTGCCTCGCAGGTGCCCTTTGCAATTTCCGGGCCACCATCGTAAAATAGGGCGTAAGCGTTACTATTTACGACGTCGTTCGTAGTGTCGCCGAACGCTCAATCAAAATGGTTCGGCGGCCACGTCAATTCGACCGATCGTGCGGGGGGCGTCAAACCAGCTCTTCGCGCCGAACAGCTTGAGCGTGGACTCGCCGGACCGCAGCGCGACGCCGACCGCGAGCGGTCCGGCTTGAACGAGCAGGTCGCCCTCGCGGGAGGGACCGTCGCGAAGCAGGCGCAGGTCGAGCTGAAAGGAGCCGCCGTGGACCTCGCACGCGCTGACAGCGACGGTCTCGGTGCCGAGCTGAACGCGGGCTCCCCCGGACACGTCCTCCACCGACAACACCTCTTGGACCCAGCCTGGCAGGGCGTTTCGCTCGGTGAACACCATGATGAAGGGCTCGGAGTTCGCGGCGGCGAGGCGCACGGTCGTGTCGAGGTAGATCGGCTCGCCGACCTTCAGGACGCCGGACTGCATCGCGAGTGAAGCCCACCAGAGGCGGTCGCGGTCGTCGTCGCTGCGGTTCACCTGATCGATGATGCCCACGTGGAGCAGCTCAGCGGTCGTCCCGGTGAAGTCGTACCACCCGACGCCGAGGCGCGCGTCTGCTAGGAGCGCGTGCACGTCCGCGTCCGCGGTGATCGCGAGCCCATCGAACTGGAGCACCACGTCGTCCGCGGTCAGGTACAGGTCCCCCGACGCGTGGTTCTCCACGGTCGTTGCCACCAGCTGACCTCGTATGGACCCGACGCCCTCGCGCAAGGACAGGCCCAGGGGTGGCGGCAGGAACACGTTGAAGCGCGTGAGGTCGGGGACGGTCGACTCGGGCAGCTCCGCGACCACGCTCACCGACGTGAACGGCTCGTCCAGCGCCACGTCCCCGCTCCGCGCCAAGACGTGGAACCCGCTGCCCTCGACCAGCGCGTCGTCGCTCGCGTCGCTGGTGATCCTGAACTGCTCGAAGTTCACCCCGATGCGGCTCTCGGGTCTGCCGCTTTCGTCCGCTCCAACCTCGGAGAGCAACCGGCCGGCTCCCATGACGTTGGCGTCGACGAGGCGCACGATCAGCTCGGGAAAGTCGACGGAGAGCTCGCTGCCGGTCCGAAACTGCCCGTGATCGACGGCGAAGTTGGCCTCAAGGTGGCCGACGCCTCGCAGCGCCAGCCAAGGCACGGCGGCCAGATAGAAGTCGAGGAACTTGAGGTTCTGCACCTCCGCGCTCACCTGGGCTTGTGCGCTTAGGGCGCTAAGATCCTTGGGATCGGGGTCCCCGAGGTCCATCGCCTTAAGGACGACCGACAGCTCGCCGGAGATCGCCTCCGCCACGGTGTTCGCGCCCAGGTCGGCGCGCATGGCGCTGGTCGAGAGCGTCACGTCCGCGTCGACGCACCGCTGGCGAACGGACACGTCGCCGGCGATGGCTGCGTGCCCCTCGAACAGGTAATCGCCGATCCTCAGCTCGCTGACGTCGAGGAGCTGGAGGCCGTCGAGGGTGATGAACCACGGGTGGGGCAGCCGCGCCGCCGCGATCTCCGCTGGGGTCCTGTCGGGGCGTCGCTCGTACGCGATGGCGACCCCGGTCCCCCACACCGCGGTCGCTTCAAGGTGCCGCTTGAAGAGCTCCGAGAGCGCGATAGACGCCGACGCGCGGTCTGCGGAGACGGTCCACCGATCCGCGGCGCCCTCGTTGTGGATGCGCAGGTCGAACAACAGCAATCGACCAGGGACCAGCATCCAGGCGCTCGAGTAGTCCACGCGGAGCCGCTCTGGATGCCCGTTGAGCAGCGGTGGCAGCGCGAGGTTGAGCGCTGCGTTTTGAAACACAAGCAGCGAGAGGGCCCCGAACGCCAGCGCGAGCAGACCGCGAGGGACGCGGCCCACCCAGTCGCGCGGCGGCCGGAGTCCGTCCATCAACGGGTCAGGTCGCGCGGCGGGCCCGCCTTATCCATGCAGGTTCCCGGTGAAGTACATCACCAGCAGGACGATGAACACGACGCCGATCGGACCCACTCCGCCGGCGGTGCCGTAGCGCGAGTAGCCCCAGCCACCGCTGCCGATCGCGAACATGATGAGGACAAAGAAGAAGAAGAACATCATGGTATTCACCTTGGATTCGAGGCTACTGAGCAGGCTGGACGACGACGGAAGCGTCGAGCGAGACCGCGGTCTGCGCGAGCAGGCGACCGTTGACCGACGCGCCGGTGCCCAGGGTGATGGCCGTCTGGCAGAGCACGACGCCCTCCATATGTGAGGTCGTCCCTAGGTCGACCAGACCGGCGACCTGCCAGAACACGTTCTTGGGCACGGCGCCGCCGTCGAGGTTCACGCTCACGCCGTTGGCGACCGTGAGGTCCTGGGCGATCTGGAAGATCCAAACGTCCGTCGCGCTGCCCGCGAGGGTGATGTCCGAGGGGATCAACAACCCGGTGCCCCACTTGTAGATGCCAGGAGCGAGCGTCATTCCCCCGATGTTGCCGGCGCCGAGCTCGGTGACGTCCGGCGCGCGACCGGCCGCGGCGGTGAACGCGAGCATCATGTCGCTGACCGCGGCGGTCATGTTCGCCGGCGAGGGCGGTGTGTAGTCGGCGGCGTACACCTTGCCGACGACCTGGGTTGAGGTCGAGAACACCGTCGTGGAGTCGAGGTTGAGCGAGAAGCCTGTGATGAAGGTCGCGGCCGCGGGGCTCACGCCGATGTCCCCGGTGATGGACGAGGCGGGGACCGTCGAGATCGCGCTCTTGGCGAGGATCGCGAAGTTGCCCGAGGTCCCGAGCTCAACGGGGGCGATGGGGATCAGCGCGTCTGCGGTCGTGAAGCTCCACACGTCGGGCGCCGCGAGCGCCTTGCCGTGTAGGCTCTCGGCGCCGGTGGTCACGGTGGCCGTGAACACGGTGCTCGGCTCCAGCTGCGAGGTCGGCCAGAAGACCACGGTCGAGGCTGCGTAGTTCACGGTGCCGGGCACGGCGACCGGGACCAGACCTGTGGTCAGCGTGAAGGTCGATGAGGTGAGCGTCGCCGGGTTCATCGGCTCGCTAAAGGTCGCGCTCACGTTGCCGTAGAGCGCGACGTTCAACGCGTCGGGCGCTGGGACGCTGAACAGCACCTCGGGCACCGGCCAGCTCACGGTGCCGGTGTCGGTCCCGGTGTCGGTCCCGGTGTCTGTTCCCGAGCCGGTGTCGGTGCCTGTACCGGAGTCCGTGGTGGTGTCGGAGCCGGAGTCCGTGGCTGTGCCCGTGTCCGTGTCGACGGTGTCGGAGGTGTCATCCTGCTGGGCGTTGCGGCACCCTGTGAGGCAGAGCAGGGCGAGCATGGAGCAGCCAGTGATCAGGCTGGAGTATTGGGGGGTAGACATCGTAGATTCCTTGGGCTCGAACGAGATCGCTCGGGTTGTCTGGGGCAGCAGGTCACGCTGCAACGTCATCGTGCCGAGCTGGACTCGTCCCGGATTGGGGACGGATCGTCACGATGCACGCCTGTGCAGGTTCCGTGCCACGAGTGTTGGATCACCGATTTTTGGGATTTTTCGCTATGTATTTCGGTGTCGCACGCTGGCGGGCCCCATCAAGCTGACATACCCTCACCATCAATACGAACGGGGCAGCAACCGATGCGGGTCGACGATCTGGACACCAGCGAGCTGCTTGAGCTCGACCCAGCAGGCGGGGTGATCCGCTTCGCGGGTCAGCGTGCGCTCCTGCTGGACGCCGTCGCGATGGGCTTGCTGCGCAAGTACCTGGTCGAGAACTTTGGCGTCGCCGCCGCGCGCGCGGTGCTGACTCAGTTCGGGTTCGCACACGGCTGGCGCATGGCCGAGGCGATGAAGTCGGAGTTCGGCTGGGAGACCGACGCCGAGTGGCGTCGAGCCGGCACCCGCCTGCACACCCTGGAGGGGCTCTGCCAGATCGCCCCTGGCAGCGACAGCGCCACGTCCGAAGAGGGCGTCACCCTCCTCAACTCCTACGAGGCCGAGCAGCACCTGCTGCACTTTGGTCGCTCCGATGTAGCGGCCTGCTGGATGATCAGCGGCCTCGAGAGCGGCTACCACAGCCGAAGCAGCGGCACGGAGGTCTACGTCCTCGAAGATCGGTGCGTCGCGAAGGGGGACGCGGCCTGCCACCTTGTCGGGCGCACGCGCGAGGAGTGGGGCGAGGAGCACGCGGATGAGCTGCAGTTCTACGAGTCGGCTCGGCTGAAGGACTGCCTGGATGTGTCGCTGCACCGCGTCACCGAGACCCTCAAGGCGGCGGAGCGCAAGCTCCAAGAGCATCGCCGGGCGCTGGTCTACGTGGTGCCCGACATTGTCGAGCCGCTGGGGCTCATCGCGCTGAGCGCCAACATGCGGCAGGTCGTCGACCTCGCGCGCCGCGTCGCCAAGGTCGACTCCACCATCGTCATCACCGGCGAGAGCGGCGCCGGCAAAGAGCGCATCGCCAAGCTCGTCCACGACGAATCCACGCGCGCCGCCGGGCCGTTCATCGCGGTCAACTGCGGCGCCATCGCCGAGACCCTCCTTGAGAGCGAGCTGTTCGGCCACGCTCGCGGCGCGTTCACGGGCGCGACCCACGACCGTCCGGGGCTGTTTGAGTCGGCCAACACGGGCACGCTCCTCCTCGACGAGATCGGCGAGGTGTCGCCGGGCATGCAGGTCAAGCTCCTGCGCGCGCTGCAAGAGCGCGAGGTCCGCCGCGTCGGTGAGAACAAGAGCCGAAAGTTCGACGTGCGGGTCATCGCCGCCACCAACCGCGACCTCGCGGACAGGGTCGAGGGCGGAGGGTTCCGGCAGGACCTCTACTACCGCCTCAAGGTCATCGAGCTGCATGTGCCCGCGCTGCGCGATCGCCGCGACGACATCCTGCCGCTGGCCCGCGTGCTGCTGGCTCAAGCGGCGCTTCGCATGAACCGCGACGTCACCTCGCTCGCGGCAGGCGTGGCCGATCAGCTGCTTCGGCACGACTGGCCGGGGAACGTCCGCGAGCTCGAGAACGTCATGGAGCGCGCTGTCGCCCTCGCCAGAACCAACCGGGTCGAGCTCGAAGATCTCCCCGAGGAGGTCCGTGACGCCAGCCCCAAGCTGAACGTCAGCATCGGACCCGTGCGACCGCTGGACGAGGTGGAGAAGGACCACATCCTCGCCGCGTTGGAGGCGAACGACGGCAACCAGACGCGCACCGCTGAGCAGCTGCAGATCGGTACGGCGACGCTGTACCGCAAGCTCAAGCGCTACGGCTTGATCGCGGACAAGAGCGCCGGGTCTAAGAGCGTCGGGTCCAGCCAGTAGGCGGGCGCAGGGCACGCGGCACGCTGCTTGCACTGAGAGCGCGGCTGAGGGGCCACGCGTTGTGGCCCTCGAACCGCCATGAGGCCACCCAATGAGCAACAAGACCCCCTTTAGAGACGCTGTAAACGGCGAGCTCGCCACCCTCCGCGAAGCCCGCGATCACCTCAAGGTCCGCATGAGCCTCGGCAAGGCCGAGCTCCGCGACGGGTGGAGCGACGCCGAGGTGAAGTGGCACCGCATCGAGGGCGAGTGGAAGCGCCTCGTCGATGAGGTCGAGGCCCCCACTGACGAGGTCTCGCACGGCCTCAACGCGATGATCGCGGAGCTTGGGGACGCGTACACGCGCATGCGGGCGGCCCTCGATCGCGCGGTCTAGGCACACCCAGGTCGCCGAGGCGTCGCGCCATCACTCTGATGGCCGACGCCGCCAATACGACGCAGCGCGGTCGCGACGCCCGCGACGCCCGTGCCCGTTACGTTCCCGGCACGAGAGGTGTGCATGTGTGGGATCGTCGGGCTCGCTGAGCTCAAGCGCGGGGCGTCGCGGGAGCTCGTAGAGCACGCGCTAGAGGCGCTGCGCTGTATGGAACATCGCGGCGGTTCACTCGATGGAACCGGCGATGGCGCGGGCTTGCTGCTTCGCCCCGAGCGCTCCTTCTTCGACCGCTTCTTGACCCCTTCGCGGCGCGTGCCCGAGGGCGAGGAGCTCACCATCGGCACCATCTGGTTCGTGCGCGGAGAGCGCAACCTGCGCGAGCTGCAGCGCGACATCGACGGCTTGCTGCGCCGCGAGGGCCTCGCCGCGCTGGGCTGGCGCAAAGTTCCGGTCGATCCTTCTGTGCTCGGCGTGCGTGCGCGCGAGGACATGCCGATCGCCTACCAGGTCTTCGTCGCTCAAGGGCACCGCATGCGCGAGGAGCTGCGCTCCGCCCTGCGCATGGTGCGCACCCGCATCGAGACCGAGTTCGCGGGGCAGGTGGCGGTGCCGTCGCTCGCGCCCGGCACCACGGTCTACAAGGCGCTGGCGAACAGCTCGCAGCTCGCTGGCTTCTACGACGATCTTCGCGATCCGAGCTTCACCACCAAGCTCGTCGTCGGCCACCGGCGCTTCGCGACCAACACCTTCTCCAACTGGCACCTCGTCCAGCCCTTCCGCATGCTCGCCCACAACGGCGAGATCAACACCATCAGCGCCAACACCCGCGCCCTGCTCGACGTGCAAGAGGTCATGGGCGCGAACGGCGTGCTGCTGCGCCACGGCAGCGACTCAGCGCAGCTCGACCGCGCCCTCGACTTCCTGAGCGAGCAAGGCGTCGGCGACCTGCCCGAGACCATGCGCCGCGCGCTCTCCCCCGATGTGAGCGGACAGACAGACCCGCGCGAGCGCGCCTACCTAGAGGCCAGCCGCCGCATCCTCGGCACCCTCGGCGCGTGGGAGGGGCCGGCGGCCCTGCTCGCCACCGACGGGCACTCGCTCGTCGCCCAGCTCGACCGCATGGGCCTGCGTCCGCTGCGCTACACCCGCACCGTCGGTGGGCGCGTGCTGATCGCCAGCGAGGTCGGCGTGGTGCCCGTCACCGAGCCCATCGTCGAGGAGGGCCAGCTCGAGCCCGGCGGTATGCTCGTGGTCGACTGCGAGGAGGGCGAGCTCATCTCCCCCAGCCAGGTCGGGCGCTGGCTCATCGGCCGCACCAAGCTGAGCTACACCGGCCTCTCCAGCACCGATCTGCTGCCCCTGCTCGACGCCAAGCGCGGCCCGGACCTGCCCGTAGCCACGCTGCAGGCCTTCGGCTGGACCCGCCCGCGCGCGGCCAGCGTGCGCGACACGGTGAAAGCAGGCGGTGAACCCGTTCACTCGATGGGTAATGACAAGCCCCTCGCCATCTTCAGCGAGAACCAGAGCCGCGTCTACAGCTTCTTGCACCAGGTCATCGCGGTGGTCACGAACCCCGCCATCGACCCGCTGCGCGAGGGCCAGGCGATGGACACGACCGTCTACCTCGGCTCCTCGCCCTCGCTGCGCGACCCCAAGCGCTTGCGACCGCAGTACCGCCTGGAGCACCCGGTGCTCACCGACGAGGCCACCGCCGCCCTCGTGAGCGAGACGCACCCGGATCTGCACGCCGTCGTGCTCGACGCCACCTTCCCCCGCGTCGGCAGCGCCCGCGACATGGTGCTCCGCCTGCACGAGCTCGCCGAAGAGGCCGTTCAAGCCACAAAAGCAGGCGCGACCGTGCTCATCCTGAGCGACCGCGCCGCCGCCGACCCGGAGCGCCTGCCCATCCCCGCCGTGTTCGGCGTCGGCCACGCGCATCGCCGCCTGACCCGCGCCGGCGTGCGCCGCCACACGAGCCTGGTCGTAGAGACGGGGGACGTGCACGAGAGCCACGATCTCGCGGTGCTCATCGCCTACGGCGCCACCGCCGTCAACCCCTATGCCATGCTGCAGATCGCGCGGGACACCAAGGGCTTCACGCCCGATGACGCCGACGCGAGCCTGGTCGAGGGGCTCGTAAAGGGTCTGCGCCGCATCATGTCCAAGATGGGCATCACCTCGGTCGCGGGCTACCGCGGCTCCGGCTTGTTCGAGGCGGTCGGGCTCTCTGCCGACGTGGTCGACTACTACCTGCGCGGCACGCCGACCCGCGTCGGCGGCCTCACGATGGAGGACATCCACGCGGACATCGTCGCTCGCGCCGAGGTGGGCACCGCCACGCTGCCCCCCAACCGAAACACCTCGGTCTACCGCAAGGAGGTCACGCGCGCGCTGCAGCTCGTCGCTCGCAACGGCAACGACGAGGGCGACTGGGACCGCTTCACGGCGCTGCTCGCGGAGACGCCGCCGATCTACCTGCGCGACCTGCTGCGCTTTCGCCAGGTCGAGCCCGTCGCCCTCGATGCCCTCGATGCCCTCGATGCGATCGCGGACGTCGAAGAGGTCGTCAGCACCACGCTCTGCGGCGCGGCCATGTCGCACGGCGCGCTGCACTCCACCGCCCACCGCGCCATCGCCGCCGCCTTCAACGAGCTCGGCGGGCGCTCCAACTCGGGCGAGGGTGGCGAGGACCCCCGGCGCAACCCCGGCGGCGTGTACCAAGCGGCGCGCAACCGCACCCGGCAGGTGGCGAGCGGGCGCTTCGGCGTCGACGCCGCCTACCTCGGGGGGGCGGACGAGATCGAGGTCAAGATCGGCCAGGGCGCGAAGCCCGGCGAGGGCGGCCACCTGCCGGCCTCCAAGGTGACGGCGGAGATCGCCGCGATTCGCAAGACGCAGGTCGGCGTCGCGCTCATCAGCCCGCCGCCGCACCACGACATCTACAGCATCGAGGACCTCGCGCAGCTCATCCGCAACCTGCGGCGCGTGAACCCGCGCGCGGTCATCGCCGTCAAGCTGCCCTCGGTGACGAACCTCGGCACCATCGCGGTCGGCGCGGCCAAAGCAGGCGCGCAGCTCCTCACGATCAGCGGCTTTGAGGGCGGCACTGGCGCGGCCTCGTCGGGCTCCATCCTGCACGCGGGCCTGCCGCTGGAGCTCGGCCTCACCGACGCCCACCAGAGCCTCGCCCGCGCGGGCATTCGCGACCAGGTGCGCGTGCGCGCCGACGGCGGCATCAAGTGCGGCCTTGACGTCGTGAAGGTGCTCGCGCTCGGCGCGGACGAGGTCGCCCTCGGCACCGCGCTGATGGTCGCCGAGAACTGCATCTTCTGCCGCGGCTGCAACCACGGGCGCTGCCCGGTCGGCCTCGCCACCCAGGACCCGGACCGCCAAGAGCGCTTGTTCTTGCGGCACGATCGCCCCGAGGAGGGCGGGACGCTGGATGAGCGCTACCTGGAGGCGCGGGCGGGCGTCGTGCGCTACCTGCGCTGCCTCGCCGAGGACGTGCGCGTCCACCTCGCGCGCCTCGGCCTCACGCACCCGTCGCAGCTCGTGGGCCGCGTCGACCTGTTGGAGGCGGTGCCCACCACGCATCCGCGCTGGTCCCGCCTCGATCTCAGCGAGCTCCTCGTCGACGCGCGCGACACGGCGGCCGCCGTCCCCCCGCTCGCGGACGCGGTGGACGAAGCGAACCTCAAGCTGCTGCGCGCTGGCGAGCGTGTGCTCTCGGGTGTCTCGCGCGACGTGCTCGTGCGCATGGAGCTTCACCCCGCGAATCAGGCGCTTGGCGGTACGCTCGCCGGGCACCTCGCCCGCGTCGGCGGGCTGCCCCACGGCGGCGCGGTGCGCGTCGAGGCCACGGGCTACGCGGGCCAAGGCTTCGGCTTCGCGGCGACATCGGGCATGGTCCTGCGCCTGCGGGGCTTCGCGAACGACTGCGTCGGCGAGGTCATGAGCGGCGACGCGGTCATCGTGCTGCAGCCGCCCGAGGGCCACGACGTCGCGGCGCCCCACCTCGCGGGCAACGCGGTCGGCTACGGCGCGTCGGGCGGGCAGCTCTATGTCGCGGGGCGCGTCGGGCAGCGCTTCGGCGTGCGCAACTCCGGCGCCACCCTCGTCTGCGAGGGCGTGGGCAAGTACGCCTTCGAGTATATGACCGGCGGCGTCGGCGTCGTGCTCGGCGCCTGCGGCGACGTCATCGCCTCGGGCATGACCGGCGGCGAGCTCTTCTTGCTCGACCCAACCGCGCGCGCGCGGATTCACAGCGACGCAGCGGCGTCCACCCCCGATGACGCAGCGCTGGAGCGGCTCAGAGCGGTGCTCACCGCGCACGTTCAGGCCACGGGCAGCGCCCTCGCTGGGGAGCAGCTCGCCACCTGGGAGCAGACGGCGAGGTTGACGGTGTGGGTCCGGGCGGCGAGCCGGTAGCGTAGCCGGTGTCGCTCGCGCGGCGGTGAGCTATGGCGCCTCACCGGCCGAAGTTACATTAGGAACGGGGTGAATCGAGCACCCGGGCGATCAGGATGGGGGTGAATCGAGCGCTCAGCGCCGAACGGCGCTCATCCGCTCCAAACCGCAACGATAGAACGCCGATTATTTGCGGCACGTTCGAGCGATGTCGCGCTGACTGCTCGATTCGACCCCATCCTCTTGGGGGCACCGCTCGATTCGACCCGATCCTCATGCCCGCTCCAGCGCGGACACCCTCCCGCGCGGCGGTCGCGCCGAGGGCCACGACGATGTGCTGGGGCGCCTCCCAGCTGATGGGCTCCACCGTCGCCTTCCAGGCCTCGCGCTCATCGGCGGGAGGGGACTTCACGAACTTGGGGTAGGCGCTGCCTACTCGCCAGCGGTTGGTCTCCTTGTCATCGCGCAGCACCACCACATAGCGATCCGGGGCGTCCTCGGCCGACTCCATCTCCTCGGGGGGGGGGGGCGCGATGGCAGAGTGCGACGACACCTCGCAGACCACGGCGCCGTCGGCGGTCCAGCCGAGCACTTTGGGTTGGAAGCGGCACCACTCGTCGTCCAGCACCTAGGCGGTGTCTGCCTCTGCCCGGCGGCACGCCTCTTGCAGTTCGATGACGCGTGAACCCAACCCTAGGAGCCACGATGACGCTCTCCAGCAAGCACCACCCACCGCAAGCCGACAGTTGGTGGGCGAGCCCCGCCGTCGGCTGGTCTGAGAACAGCGACGCCACCTACAAGCACTACCACCGCTACACGCGCTCGAAGAACAAGCTCGACGCGGAGCTGGCGCTGGTCGCGCTCGCGTTCGGCTACGGCTCGCGCAGCGCCTACGGGAAGTACCGCGCTTGGGACGACCTCGTGGAGCAGCTCGCCGCGGACTGGCGAATGGCGGGCTTCGATAGCGAGAACCCGTGGGACACCGCCGAGAAGGCGGTGAAGGCCGGCTGGGCCGCCGCCGGCGCCAGCGCAGAGCAGCCCTCACCTGAGTCCACGAGCCTCGACGAGCCTCACGTGGAGGAGCCTCACGCGGGCGCGCTCGCCGAGGTCCCTGAGCACGACGTCCCCGGTGGCCGCCCGGATCACCCCGTCGTGTAGGCGCTCGCGGTCCCGCCTCCCACCGCCCGCCGGTGCCGGGCGGGCCCGTGCCGGCGGCGTGGCAGGCGCCGCGCGAAGCGAGCCCCCCCATCCCAAGACGGAGAGGCCTGCTGGGGTAGGATTATCCTGCGTGGTTCGCGATCTTTCGACCCGTCTTCTCCAGCTTCTCGCCGACGGTCGTGGCCACCTTCTTGACCTTCTCGTCGGCGGTGTGGGCCAGATCCTTGGTCTTCTCGCCCGCCTTCTTGACCTGCTTCACCGCGCTGTCGATACCACGGTCGATCTTCGTGTCTTTGGACATGCTCGCTCCTTCTCGTTCGTGTTGTTCGCGAAGAGCAACTGCACGGTTCGTGCCGGGGCGGATCGGGGCTCGCGATCCGCGCAACAGCCGGTATTTCCAAGTTCTTCATGGAGGGCCACGTCAATATGGACCTGCTGCCGAGTCATCCTGATGGAGTGACTCAGTAGCGGACGCCGACGCCGATCCTGCCGGCGTACGCGACGCTGTTGTAGGTGTTGAAGTGGAGCGTGTCGATGCCGATGGGCTCAAAGACGAAGGCCACGCCGCCGTCGGCCGGCCCGACCTCAAGGCCGAGCACAAAGCGAGTGGCCCAGCCAGAGCGCTGAGACGTCGCTTGGAACAACCAGGCCTCCCGGTCTGCGGTGACCAGCGCCATCCCGAGGCCCGCGTCCGCGTAGAAGCGCACCGGCATGACGTTACCAGCGCGCAGACGCACCGACGGGATCACGGCGACCATGGAGTTCGCGATGGTCGCGCCGAACGAGTCTCTGCCGCTGAGGGTGAGCTCGATCGGCAGCACCAACCCGATGCCGAGGGTGTCGTTCGGATGAAGCGGGAGCTCCCCCTGAACCTGAATCTTGAGCGTGGCGGGGTCACCGTCAAAGGTCGCGCCGATGCCCGTCAGCAGGGTCGCCCCGGACGAGATCGGCGGAGCGGCGAGGGCGGAGCCCAAGGCGAGAGCGAGGATGAACATGCGGTTCCTGGTGGGCGAGGACTCCGCACCTCACAGTCGCGGGCGGGTCTCGGTCCTGCGCCAGTGGGCTGCAAGAACCGGACCGCTGTAAGCAGAAGCGGCACAATGGCCCAATGATACCGAACCGAGAACGGTTTCGGTTCGGTGTGACAACGAACAAGTGGGCAAGGGCGAGCGAGCTTCATACCTCGTGCTTTGGGAGGCGCTCATGGGTGCACAGTGGAAGCAGAAACACAAAGTCGCCGCAGCGGACAGCAAAGGGCGCCTCTTCGGAAAGCTCACCAAGGAGATCGTGGTGGCCGCTCGCGGAGGCGCGGACCCCGCCATGAACGCTGCCCTGCGCATGGCGCTCGAGGCCGCGCGCAAGCAGTCGGTCCCCCGCGAGACCGTCGAGCGAGCCGTGAAGAAGGGCGCTGGCCTGGCCGACGGCGCGGCGCAGTTCGAGCAGGTCACCTACGAGGGCTTCGCACCCCACAACGTGCCCGTCGTCGTCGAGTGCTTGACCGACAACAAGAACCGCACGGCCTCGAGCATGCGCGTCCTGTTCCGCGGCGGTCAGCAGGGCGCCTCGGGGAGCGTCACCTGGGACTTCAGCCGCGTGGGCATGATCGAGGCCTCACCTCCCGAAGCCGGTGAAGACCCCGAAGAGGCCGCTATCGAGGCCGGCGCTGGCGACGTCCAAGTCGAAGAGGAGGGCTCCTGCAGCTTCATCACCGACGCTTCCGCGCTTCACGCCGTCAGCAACGCCCTCGGTGAGCGAGGCTGGACAGCCGAGTCCGCGTGCCTGGTCTGGATGCCCAACAACCCGCTCACTTTAGGTGAGGCCGAGCGCGACGAGGTGGAAGCCTGGCTCGACAAGATGGACGCCGACGACGACGTGCAAAAGATCTTCGTCGGGCTGGCCTAGACCGAAGGGCCGGTGGCGGGGCTCGGCGGCGTTGCTCGCAGCAGTGAGCAACGCAGCTAGATCGCCGAGAAGCCCTGCGATGAGACGGGGTTGTGCATCCCCTTGCGGACCGCGACCTCGTCGGTGGTGTCGTGGTGGTCCGGGGTCTCTTTGTCGGCGGTGTAGGTCACCAGCGCGCGCATCAGGTCGCGGCGCGTGATGATGCCGACCAGCACGCCGTCGTCCACGACGGGCACCCGCTTGCGGCGACCGCCCGCGAGCATGCTGACGACCGCGAAGATCTCGGTGCGGCTGGTGATCCACTCGGGCGGCTGGGTCATGACCTCGCCGACGGTCTTGGGGGTGGGCAGCTGGTGGAAGGCCGCCTCGGAGAGCGCTACCACCCACTCGATCCGGTTCCATCACGTTCAAGCTTGCTCCGCCACTCTTTGCTGACGCGGCTCGCCCAGCCAGCGCCGGACCTCGTCGGACGCTTGGACGCGCAGGTGCACGCGGTCGCCCTCTGCTAGGGCGTAGCGCGCGACGTTCTGGGCGAACGTCTTGCGGCGCCGCTGGCGGTCCGCGACGTCGGTGGCCACCAACGTTGGACGAGCTGGTGGAGCGGGAGCGCGGGTGACCTCGACGTGCAGCGTCGTTCGATGAAAGAGCGCTTGAAAGTTCCTACGCGCGCGTGCCGGCAGGAACAGCGGATCAGCGACACATAGGCGACCTGCCTCGGCGGTGATCGGCTCGATCACATAGCGCGGCGGGCTTGGGTCCTCGCCGCGCAGGCGCATGAGGCAAAGGGGTCGGGAGGCAAGCCTTAACACCTAGCGTAGTTGTTAAGGCTTGCCTCCTGACCCCCTCTCTCCGAACCGAATCCATTCGGCTCGTCCCTCACGGGGGCGACGACAGAGGACTTCGGTGCACCTCGGTGCGTGACCCGCCACGAGGCATCGCCGGCATTGTCTCGCGCAAAGACGCTAAGACGCAAAGGGCGAACCCTGTCGCGAGAACGCCGACTCGCGGCCGGGCATTATCAGAGCGCCTTTGCGCCTTTGCGCCTTTGCGCGACCTTCCTTCACGCATGCGCTGGCTATGTGTAATACCCAACCGAATCCGTTCGGCTCGTCCCTCGCGGGCTCGACGACACCTTGTCCTCTGCCGCCTCGCTAAGCCTCGGCCGAAAAAAAGAGGCCTTCGCCTTGGCCCGGGAGATGACCCACCTGCTGCCAGCCTCCACCCCCCGCTACGACCAGCTGGTCATCGCCTACAACGCCACTCGGCCCCCCGGCTTCCGCAAGATGGGACTCAAGCAGCCAGGCCCCACCCCGAGCAAGGGCAAAACGAAGAAGAAAGGCCGCTGAGCCCTCGCGCTGGACTCCCACAAACACCACGTAAGCCGGCGGTTCCTCGCTCTTTAGCCCCCCCCCCCCCCCCCCCCCCCCCCCCCCCCCCCCCCCCCCCCCCCCCCC
>Ga0210044_10000828_pt1 | contig 46995 bp, 34 predicted proteins | sample CryGey13umfilter_2_FD_183959 | JGI IMG/M metagenome (GOLD analysis project Ga0210044, IMG submission 183959) | Groundwater microbial communities from aquifer in Utah, USA - Crystal Geyser 4/9/14 3 um filter (SPAdes) (version 2) | ecosystem: Environmental > Aquatic > Deep subsurface >...
CGATGACGACGAGGCCGTGCGGCTCACTGGGCTCACGCTCGCCGAGCTGGACAACCTCTACAACGATCTCCAGCTCGACCTGCTGACGGTCGCCCAGATCACGCAGGACTTCGGCGAGCCGGCCGTCTTCGACCTCGACGCGAGCGCCCTCCCCCCTAGCTTTCTGCTGTGGCTGACCACGCGCTCGCACGAGACGCCGGTGCGCTGCTGGGACTCCGCCGACGGCCCGGAGTCGACCCTCCTGCTGACGCGCAGCCAGGTTCGCCTCGAGGGGCTCGACGTCCACACCCGCGTCGGGGACGGCGTCTGGTCGATCGACGCAGCGCCGCCGCACGCCGCGTCCTTCCTCTTGCTCGCCGACGCGCGCGGCGCCGGCCTCCACGACCTCTTGCCGCCGCCCGAGCTGCCGTGGACGAAGAGCGCCAACCGGAGCCTAGGACTTCAGCTCGACCTGGCGGCCCCCGACGCCGCGCCCGCCGTGCGCCTCTGGATCAACCAGACCGTGGCCGCGCCCGAAGCACCGGGCGGCACAGGCGCGCAGGGCCTCTCGTTCGTCACCGACGGCGAGGTCAACTAGGACGGCCCGAGTTCCTGCGACGGCCCCCAACGCCGACGCTCTGATGGCCCGGCGCCACCGTCCAGCCGGGTCCGCCAAGCGACCCCGCGTCGCAGCGCCGATGGAGCGCGGCGCCAGACGCAGAGACGCTTCGAGGATAAGGGGCCCCGCCTTATCGGCCTTCAGCCCGTCAATTTCAGCACACGGCGGGGAACACCGCAGGCGTCTCGCGTCTGGCGACCGGCGCGCAGCTCGGCGCAGCGACGCCCTGCGGGAGCGCCCCAGCCCCGGCGGGTGTTGGCTCGGTGCCCCTAGCGCGAACAGTTCGGGGGCCCCGGTGAGGTTCGGGGGCCTTCGGTGTGGCTGGTCGCGCGCCCAAGTCGGTTTAGGCCCCGAGCGTCCGCCCCCACCAGTCCGCCAGCGCCGGCCACTGCTCCGGCTGCACGGGCGCCAACAGGGCGCGCGCTTGCTCCCAGCGCGAGGCGCGGAAGGGGTCGAGGTGCAGCGACGCGACCCAGCGAGCGAGCTCGATGGCGACGCCCGCTTCGTGCTGCGGGGCCTCGCTCGGCAGCGCCTCGCCCAGCGCGACGCTCTGCGTATAGCCCGCGACGACGACCTCGGGCGGGTAGCCCCAAGCCTGAAGCGCCCAGGCCACGCTGCTGGCTCGCTCGCTCACCTCCTCGGGCTCGGTCGCCTCGACCTCCGCGGCCAGGGCGTCGAGGGCGCGGGGCAGGCCGTCGACCCGGAAGTCCGCGAACAGGGCCTCGACCTGATCCGCGAGCGGCTCGGGGTTCCCAGCGTGCCAGAAGTTGAAGACGACGGCGTGGCGTCGTTTTACGACGTGGGTCACCGAGTGATGCGTCTCTGGCGTCATCTCGAACACGAAGCCCCGATTGCGCAGCGGCTCGCGCTCCAAGGCGATGACCTCGCCCGCTTCGTCCGGGTGACCGCGAAAGAGGCCGCCGTCGCCTGGCTGCCACGAAGGCGTGAGCTGCACGACGAGGCGCGCGGCTTCGTAGCCGACGAGGGGGCGGTCAGTGTGCGAATCGGCGCGGTGGCCGGGCTCCATGCGCTGGATGGTGACGCGCACCTGCTCGCCCAAACGAAAGCCGACCAGGGCGCTCACCCGCTCGCGCAGCAGCGGCCACCAGTCGGCGGGCAGCTCGGCGGTCACGTCGGCGACGAGCGCCTCGTAGAAGGGCAGGACGTGGTGCTGCCAGTCGGGCTCCGCGGCGAACTGCGCCTCCAGCGCGGCGCACCAGCGCTCAGGCAGCGCGGTGTCGAAGGTGAAGCAGCGAAACGGGGTCGTGTGAGCGACCGGATCCTGTAGCAGGGACATGGGCACCTCCGCGCAGCGCGCCGCGGAGGGGTTAGCTGCGCGGCGCGAACCCGCCCACCCCCGAGTGATCTCCATGCGCATCCCCGAGCTCGTCGCCCCCGCCGGCAACCCCGAGAAGCTGAAGACCGCCCTGCACTTCGGAGCCGACGCCGTCTACCTCGGCCTCAAGCGCTTCTCGATGCGCAGCTTCGCCGGCAACTTCGACTGGGACCAGCTCGAGTGGGCCATCGCCTACGCCCACGAGCGCGGCAAGCGGGTCATCGCCGTCGTGAACGTGCAGCCCTTCGACCCCGAGTTCGAGGAGCTGGAGCAGACGCTGCGCACCCTCGGCCAGCTCAAGCCGGACGCGGTCGTGGTGGGCGATCCGGGCGTGCTCTTCCTCGCCCGCCGCGTCGCGCCGCACCTGCGCTACCACCTCTCCACCCAAGCGAGCACCACCAACGCCGAGGCCGCCGCCTTCTGGCGGGCGCAGGGCATCGAGCGCATCGTGCTCGCCCGCGAGCTCTCGCTGGAGCACCTCGCGGCGCTCGGGCAGCGGGCGCCTGAGCTCGACGTGGAGCTCGAGACCTTCGTGCACGGCGCCATGTGCATCGCCTTCTCGGGCCGCTGCTTTATGTCGCTCTATTGGGCGGGATCGAAGCGCGACCCGCGTCACGGCTCCTGCGCGCAGTCCTGTCGCTGGCCCTACAAGACCATCCAAGAGACGCGCGGCACCAAGGCCACCCACGAGATCGCCGAGGACGAGCGCGGCACCTACTTCTTCGACACGCGCGACCTGTGCGCGATGCCGGTCCTCGACCGCCTGGTGGCCACCGGGGTTCACGCGCTCAAGATCGAGGGGCGCACCCGCAACGACTACTACGTGAGCACCGTCGTCGACGTGTACCGCGACGCGCTCGACCGCCTGGCCGTCGGCGACGTGGAGGGCTGGCGCGAGCGCATCCCCTTCTACACGGCGGAGCTCAAGAGCGCGTGCAAGCGCGAGTTCTCGACGCACTTCCTCACCGACTCGCAGAACGACCCGAACACCTACCAGCCCGACGGCTCCCCGGTCGGCGGCGCGCACGCCTGCGTCGGCAAGGTCGCGCTGGTCGGCGACGGCTACCTCGACCTGCGCGTGCGCAGCGTGGTCCGCCCCGGCGAGTCCCTCGAGCTCTGCGACGCGGGCCTGCTGCGCGAGGCCGTGCCCGCCGGCCCGCTGAGCCGCCCCGACGGTGAGCTGCTCGACCTCGCGCGTCCGGGCGACGTGATCCGCGTCTTCGGCAGCTTTAAAGCGGGCAGCGAGGCGCTCGTGCGCCGCCCCGGCGAGGACCCAGCCGAGGAGGTCGGCGGCTGCTCATCCTGCGGCTAGACGCGCCGTGATTCTGGCCGCAGCAGGTAAGAGGCGGCTGCGAACGCCAACAGAACAAGCGCTGGCGCCCCTGCGCCGGGCTCGCCGACCGCCGCGTGGCTCAAGAAGGCGCCGGTGAGGTTGAAGCAGAAGCCGGCGTAGGCCCACTCCTTCAGGCGGGGGAGGCCCGGAGCTACGAGGGCGATCGCGCCGAGGATCTTCCAGGTGCCGAGGATGGCGGCGAAGTAGAGCGGGTAGCCGAGGTGCTCCATGGCCGCGGCGATGTCGGGCCCGCGCGAAACGTCCATCACGCCGATCATGCCCAGCGCGAACGCAAACAGCCCCGTCGCGATCCAGTATCCAACCCGCTTCTTGTCCATGATGTCACTCCTTGTTGAGGCGGAAACCTAAGGCCCGCAACCTGTGCGACAATCGGCGCTGATTCGACAACACCTGTCCGAATCCCGAGCAGCTGGAGCCGAGGTGGAGCACACCGATGGACTCGAGATCTTCGTCGCGATCACGCAAGCAGGCGGATTATCGGCCGCCGCGCGCGAGCTCGGCACCTCGCGCGCCGCCCTCACCCGACGCCTCGACGGGTTGGAGGCGCGGCTCGGCGTGCGCTTGCTACACCGAAGCACGCGCTCGGTCACCCTCACCGCCGCCGGCGAGGAGCTGTTTCGCCGCACGAAGCCGCTGGTCGAGGCCGCCCGCGAGGCCACCCGCGCGGTGCAGGCCGTGAGCGAGGAGCCCCGTGGCGTGCTTCGGGTCGCCGCGCCGCCGAGCATCCCTGGCGTCGACCTGTCGCCGCTCTTCGTGAGCTTCGCCGCAAAGTACCCGCTCGTAGAGCTGATCGTCGAGCAATCCTCGCGCTATGTGGACCTTCGCGGCGAGCAGATCGACGTGGCGCTGCGTGGCGGCCCGGTCGGCGACGACACCCTCCTCGCTCGCCGCTTGCAGCGCTCGGAGCTCGTCGCGGTCGCCAGCCCGGACTACCTGCGCGACCACCCGGCGCCGCTTCAGCCCGCCGACCTCGTCGACCACATCTTGATCCTCGGCTTCGCCGAGGGCGCGCAGCCCGAGCGCCGCTGGCCCTTGAGCGACGGCACGCTCGTCCCCGTGCACGGGCGCCTCGCGAGCAATGACCTGCAGCTTCGCGTCGCCTACGCGCTCGCCGGCCAAGGCATCACGCGCCTGCCGCTCGGCTTCGTGCGCGCTCACATCGACGCTGGGCGCCTGGTCGAGGTGCTACCGGAGCAGCTGCGCGTCGCCTCCCACCTGCACTTGGTGTGGACCGAGCGCGAGTACGTGCAGCGCAAGGTGCTCGCCTTCGTCGACCACGCGACCGCTTGGTACCAGGCCGTTGCGCCCACGCCGCTCCAGGCGCGGAGCCCCAAATGAGCCAAGCGATCCGCGTCCTCTTCGTCGGCGCGACCGAGACGATCGCCGTGTTCGCGCTCGCCGCGCACCTGCCCACCGCGGCGCTCGTCGTGGGCACTTGGGTCGCCGGGTGCACGCTGTTGGTCGCTGCGGCCATCGCGACCGGCAGGGTCGGCCTGCTCGCCAAGCGCCGCGACGGGCGCCTCCCGTGGTGGAGCCTCGTCGTGTTCTGGCCTTGGCACCTCGCCGTTCGCTCCATCGCCCGCGCGGTGCGCCACAACAGTGAGCCCTTCACCGAGATCCACCCCGGCTGGTGGGTGGGCGGCTGGCCCCATCAGCACCGCGACGACGCGCCATGGCAGGCGATCTTGGACATGACCTGCGAGCTGCCGCGCCGTCAGCGCGACCTCGCCTACCTCAACCTGCCGACCTGGGACGCGACCGCGCCCACCCCCGAAGCGCTGGAGATCGGCGCCGCGTGGCTCGTCGAGCAGCGCCAGCTCGGCAGGTCCGTGCTCGTGCACTGCGCCGCCGGACGCGGGCGGAGCGTGACGGTACTGTGCGCCGCGCTAGTCTTGGATGGGCAGTACGCATCGCCACAAATTGCGTACGAAAACGTCCGAAGCGCGCGTCCGTTCGCTCGTCTGCAGTCCAGTCAAAGCTCGCTTTTGGAACGATGGCACGCTGGCCGCGCTCGTCATTCGTAGCCAGGTCCGTCAAACGGCCGATGAACAGGTACGGGGACTGTCGCGATACTGACGGTGTTCATCGGAGGTCGCTGTGCAACACAGCGCCGGGTCTTCCCGGCCATCCAGCACGCCGCTCGTGGACGGGCCCGCGTGGCAGAGCATCGTCGACAACCTCAAGTCGGTCGTCTTTCAGACCGACGGCCGGGGGCGCTGGACCTTCCTCAACCGCGCGTGGACCGAGCTCACCGGCTTTGACGTGGGCGCGAGCCTCGGCACGTTCTTTCTGGACTATGTGCACGTTGACGACCGCGCGCGGAACAAGCGCCTCTTGGCGCCCCTCTTCGCGCGCGAACAGGACCACTGCCGACACGATGTGCGCTACCTGACGGCGAGCCGCCACGCGCGCTGGATCGAGGTCTACGCACGCCTCACGCTCGACGCCGACGACAACGTGACCGGGACAACTGGCACGCTGACCGACGTCACCGAGCGCCACGACAGCGAGATGGCGCTGGTTGAGTCGCGCTACATGCTGCAGACCATCCTGGACACGACGCCTGCGCGGGTCTACTGGAAGGACGCGTCGCTACGCTTTCTCGGCGGTAATCGAGCCTTTATCTCCGACGCCGGGCTCTCGTGCAACGACTCGCTCGTGGGCCGACAGGAGTCGGACCTGTGCTGGGGCGAGCACGCAGGGGCGCTCGAAGCCGCCGACCGCTACGTCCTCGCCACCGGCCTCACCCACGAGCGGGAAGACGAGCGGCGCCGCATCGCGTCGGAGGGGGAGCGCGCGCTGCGGGTGACCCGAGTGCCGCTGCGCAGCGCGAACGGCGCCATCATCGGTGTCCTCGGCGCCTACATCGACGTCACCGTGCAGCTCTCGAACCTCAACGCGCTGCACACCCAGCAAAAGATGGAGTCGGTCGCGTCCCTGGCAGGCGGCATCGCGCACGACTTCAACAACCTGCTGACCGCCATCGTCGGCAACACGTCGCTCGCGCTGGAGCTGCTCGACAGTCCGGCCGAGGTCGCAGACTGCCTCGCTGACGTGCTCCAAGCCACGAAGGACGCGCGAACGCTCACGCAGAAGCTCCTGACCTTCTCGCGCGGCGGCGCCCCCGTCACGCGACCGGTGGACCCCGTCGAGCTCGTGCGCGACGCCGTCACCACCAGCCTCGTGGGCTCCGCGGTGCTGACCGAGTGGAGCGTGCAGCCGAACCTACCCGCCGTTCACGTCGACGAGGAGCAATTGCGAGGCGCGCTGAGCGCCGTGACCCAAAACGCGGCGCAGGCCATGCCCGACGGCGGCGTGCTGCGCGTGCGCGCCGAGTTGCAGAGGCTCACGAGCCCGAACCCCCTGTGCCTGAGCCCCGGCGCCTACGTGTTCATCGAGCTACACGATGGCGGCAGCGGAGTCCCTGCGGAAGTGCGCGAGCGCGTGTTCGAGCCCTTCTTCACCACCCGCGCCAACCACAGCGGCTTGGGCCTCACGGCCGCGTACTCCATCATAACCAAGCACCGCGGCGCGATCTTGCTCGCCAGCGAGCCGGGCCAAGGCACGCGCGTCGGGGTGTGGCTGCCCGTGACGACCACCGACGACGACGCGAGCGCACGACACTTCGTCGCCACCGGGCGCGTCCTCGTGCTGGACGACGAACCGTACATCCGCACCCTCGCGACCAAGCTCTTGAAGCGCTTTGGCTTCGAGGTGGAGGCCGTCGCCGACGGCGAGGCCGCGGTTCGAGCCGTCGAGCGGGCGGCGCAGGCAGGGCGCCGCTTCACCTTCGCCTTGCTCGACCTCACCATCCCTGGCGGCGTCGGCGGCGCCGAGACACTCAAGCGAATTCGCCGCATCGATCCAACGATTCGAGCCGTCGTGTCGAGTGGTTACTCAGATGATCCGGTCATGGCCAACCCGGCGGATTACGGCTTCGATGCCGTCCTCCCAAAGCCCTACTCGCTCGAGCGCATGACGAAGGCACTCCGCCCCCTCGTCGCCTGACGCCCGAGCCACCCTCTCCGCCCCAGGCCCGTGATGCGTGACCCCTACGAGGTCCTCGGCGTCTCCTCCGACGCCTCCACCGCCGACCTCAAGCGCGCCTACCGAAAGGCCGCGCTGCGCTGGCACCCCGACCGCAACCCCAGCGATCCGACCGCCGAGGATCGCTTCAAGGAGATCGCCGCCGCGTGGGAGCAGATCGCGTCGGGCCAGGGCCCGGCCTCACGGGGCCCCGGTGACGCCTCCTTCTTGGACGACGTGGCCTCTGCCGTGGAGCGCGCCCAGGACTGGTTCGAGCACGCGGTGCTGCCCGCCTACGCCGAAGCCTGGGGGCGCGGCGCCGAGGTGGAGCTCGCGGCTCGGCTCGTCGCGGACATGGAGCTCGTGGTCGACCCCACCAACCCGCTGCCAGCGATCGGCTGGCGCGGTCGTCGTCGCGCCCGCGCGCTGCTTCACCGCCTCGACATCACGCTCGAGGACTACCCCGCCCACGAAGCGACGGTGCTGCGCATCGGCCGCCGCTGGCACCTGAGCGTGCACCCGCAGACCTTGTGGCGCATGGGCTTTCGCGAGCGCGACGAGCTGGACGACGCGGTGTTCCAGCTCATCACCGCGCGGCTCGTGCAGGTGGTCGCGCTTCAGCGCCTGCCACAGCTCCCAGGTGCCGCCGCAGAGCGCCTGAGCGCCGCGCGCGCCCTCGACGACGCGGCGGTGCGCGCCGCGTGGCGGTCGGCAGCGCTGCGCGCCCTGCTCGCAGCCGTAGGCCTGGCGATGGTGCTCGTGCCCTGGCTCAGCGCCTAGTGTCGATGGCCTCGTGCAGGATGGACGAAGGATCGGCCACCGAGGTCAGCCACAGCTGATGCACCGCGCGGGTGGCGCCGACGTGCAGCAAGCGCCGCGAGGACGGCGTGTCCGGGTAGGCGTGCGCGCTCACCTCGACCAAGATCACGTAGTCGAACTCGAGGCCCTTCACCTGGGCGATCTCGGTGATCTCGACGCCCGGCGCGAAGCTGAAGTCCTGGTCGACGACGCGCCGCAAGCGGGGCACCTCGCCGTGCTGCAGCCCGGAGAAGTACCGCGCGGACACCTGCCGATTGGGCGTGAGCAGCGCGATCGACGCCATCGGCTCGGCGCGAACCAGCTCGCGCAGGGCGTCCGCCAAGAAGGAGACCGCAGCGCCATCATCGGTGAAGCGGAACAGCTCCACGGGCGGACCCGAGCGCGTGGTCATGGGGGGCTCGTCCTCGCGCAGATCGCCGAGGAGCTTGATCGCAAAGTCCACGATCTCCGCCGAGGAGCGGTAAGCAACTCGCAGCGTGTTCACGTGCAAGCCCTCGACGCCGAGGTGCCCAAAGAACTGCGTCCACGAGGTGAAGCCCGCGTCCTGCATGACGTGCTGCTGCGTGTCGCCCGCGAGGGTGATGCTCTGGCGGTGGTCGGTGCAAGCCAAGAGCACGCGCACCTCCACCGGCGAGAAGTCCTGGACCTCGTCCAGAGCGATGTGGCGGTAGACAAGCGGCTGCTTCTTGGACCCGCGCAGGGGGCCGACGCGCAGCTGCCAAGCGCGCAGCAACAGGGCCTCGTCCTCCATGTCCAACGCGGCGTCGACCTTGCGGTCGCCCTCCATCCAGGCGACGACCTCGGTGGCGCGGTCGCGGCACCACTGCGTGAAGCGCTCCACCTCGGCCAAGCTGACCATGCCGGGGCTCACCTCTTCGTAGGCGTCGAACAGCTCGTCTGGGTTGGTGAGCACGCTCACCCAGTCGTCCACGGCCTGCTCGGGGGTGGCGGGCGCCGTGACGTTGCGAACCTGCCGCTCGAGCGCCGTGAGCATCGCCGGGTGCAGCTTGAAGCGGCTGGCCCAGCTCGGGGTGTCCTCGCGGACAGCGCGAGGCAGGTGCGGGAAGTGCCGCTGACGTAGCTGCGAAGCCCATCCTTGGAAGGTCTGCACGCTCACGCGCTCCACCCCGAGCGCCGGCAGCACATGACCGACGAAGTCGCGCAGCGCGCGGCTGAACACCATGAACATCGTGCGGTCGCTGTTGATGGCCGGGTCCTCGTAGGCCATCCACGCGATGCGGTGCAGTGCGACCGTGGTCTTGCCCGAGCCCGCCGTGCCGCGAATGACCACGAAGCCCGACGTGGGCTTGGTGATCAGCTCGAACTGCTCGGCGTCGATGAGCCCCGCGATGTCCGGCAGGCGCTTATCCTGGCGACGGCGATGGCCCGCGAGGTCGGTGCCCATGCGGCGATGCACGCCCTCGCCCGCTTGGTAGGCGTGCATGGAGATGCCCTCGCCGCCAGCGAGGCGCGCCGTCTCCAGCTTGCGGTGCTCCCAGCCGACCTCGCCGCGCGAGTAGACGCCCTCGGGGCACTCCACGCGCAGCAGCTCTTGGCGCAAGATGGTCACCGTGCGCCGCGCGATGACGGTGCCTTCCACTGTGCGCCCGCCGAAGACCTCCTCGTACTCCTCGTCCTGCTGGTAGCGGTAAAAGATCTTGGAGATCGGCGCGTTGCGCCAGTCGACGATGCGCACGCCACGCTCAACGCGCGTGGCCTTGCCAATGCACAGGTCCCTCACGACGCCGCCCTCGGACACGCGCAGGTGCGCGAAGTAGGGGCTGTCGGGGTCGACGTCGTCGTGATCGCGCGCCGCGCGAAGCTGGTCCAGCAGCGCGATCTGCTGGTTGTACTGCATCAGGAGCGCGCCTTTGTCCTCCTCTTTTGAGGAGGGGATCTCATCACGCAGGCGCACGAGCTCACGCACGATCTGCTCCTCGCGGGGGGGGGCGACGTAAGGCACCTCCTGAAGCAAGGTGCCGACGCGACCGAGCAGGCCGAGCTCGTCTTCGATGATTCCGGTGTCCATCCACTCCCCAGGGCAAGCGATCCGCCTTAACATGCAACCCCGCCCCCGCCCTCTGAAGGACCCCCAATGGCCCACGCCCCCGCCGAGCCCTTCCTCACCGCCGACGGCGCGCTTGAAGTGCACCAAATCCCGCTTGGCGACGACAACCTCGGCTGGTTGGTCGTGTGCACAAAGACGCGCCTGGGCGCCATCATCGACGGCCCGCCCGACGCGCAGCCCTACCTGGACCGCTGCGCCGAGCGCGGGGTCACGCTCCACGCCGTGCTCAACACGCACACGCATATGGATCACATCGGCGTGAACGTCGACCTCGAGCGCCGCGGGCTGTTGGCGGGGCTGCGCGTGATCGGGAGCGAAGCGACGGCGGACGCGATCCCGGGGCTGACCGAGGTCGTGCGCGAGGGCTCGCCCGTGCGCATCGGCGAAGCCGTCGGCACCACTTGGCTCACCGAGGGGCACCTGCGCGGCCACGTCTCCTACGTGTTCGGCGACGCGGTCTTCTGCGGCGACACGATGTTCACCGGCGGCTGCGGCCGGCTCTTCGACGGCACCCCCGAGGTCATGCTCCACAGCTTGCTGCGCCTCGCCACGCTGCCCGACGGCACGCGCGTGTGTTGCGCACACGAATACTCACAGGATAACCTACGCTTTGCCTGGACGGTCGAGCCCGACAACGAGGCCCTCGCCCACCGTATCGAGCGCGTTTGGTCGCTGCGCGAGCACGGCCGCTCGGCCGTCCCGAGCCGCATCGAAGAGGAGCGCGCCACCAACCCCTTCCTGCGGGTCGGCTCGCCGACCCTCCTGCACATCCTGTCGCGCGTCGCGCCCGAAGCGGATCTCGATCGCGCCGAAGTGGTCTTCGCCACGCTGCGCGAGCTCAAGGATTCCGGGCGCTACCGCAAGCTCACCGACGACCAGCTCCCGCTCTAAGCGGGCGATCAGGGGCGCGTTGTCGGCGTCGGCCTATTCTTTCGACGGGACAGCTGCGAGCGCCGCGCGCCGGTGGTAAGGTAGTACGTGTCTTCCTGTGAAGGCGCCGCGCTCTCTCTTCCTCGGAGCCGCTCTATGTCCCGCTATGACACCTCCCGGCAGGACGCGCTCGCAACGCGCCTCCCGCTTGACCTCACGGCCGATCTCGAAGCAGAGCTGCGCTCCGCTGAAGAAGAGGAGCAAGGCAGCGCCTCTGCGCTGGTGCGCGATCCTGCTTCAGTCACGAGCAGCGCCCTGCAGGCCGCGTTCGGCAACGATCTCGTCTCCAGCGCCCTCAACGGCGGCGACTCAGCGGGGCTCTCCTCACTGATCGCGGGCGATCTCGCTCTTGGCGCGGCCGGCGTCGCCTCCAGCGGAGCGCTCGACTCCAACAGCGCCATGCAGAGCGCGCTGCGCGACGCGGGCCCGTTGGATCACGATCCCAGCCACCCGTCGCTGCGGCAGCTCCGCACCGCCGGCGGCGAGGCCCTCCCCGCCGCGGTGCGCGCGCGCATGGAAGCTGCGTTCGGACACGACTTTTCGCACGTCCGAATCCACACCGACTCCACGTCCGCGGCGCAGAGCCAAGCTCTGAACGCGCACGCGTTCACGATCGAGAACCACATGTGGTTCGGTTCGGGCGAGTACGCACCAGGCACCCCGCAGGGCGATCGCCTCCTCGCGCACGAGCTCACCCACGTCGTGCAAGCTGATGAAGGCCGAATCGGCAGCACCGGCGGCGGCGGCCTCGACGTCTCCAGCCCCACCGACGGGCTCGAGCAAGAGGCCTACCACAACGAGGACCAAATCCTCGGCGCTTTGCCCTCAGTGGCCGCGGCGATGGCCATGGACGCGGCGCCCGCGCAGGCTCCGTCCCAAGCAGTGGACCTCAACCAAGGCGCCGATCTCTCCGGTGGCGACGCCAGCGGGCTCGCGCTGCGCGAAGCCAAGGGCGGCACCTCCGCGTCGGCCACGCCCGCTTCGAAGGACGCCAAAGAGAAGCCCGAGAAGGTGCAGCTCACCCTCGGCTCGCAGATCATCGAGTTCTCGCTGGTCAACGCGGGCAAGGATCTCAAGCAGGCCTTCCCGGTCGACGTCGAGATCGCGCCCGGCGTGCGCGTGACCGAGGCTTCCTTGGTCTTCGACAAGTCGTGGGGCGTCAAGTCGGGCCAACTAAAGGGCGAGCTGAGCATTGGCAGCAGCGGCAAGAAGCAGCCCGCGACGCTCACCGTCGGGCGCAATGGCAAGATCGAAGCAAAGGTGAAGGGCATCCCGCTCCCGCTCGGCGACATCGCCAAGGGCAAGATGGACGTGACGCTCTCCAACACCGGCTTCTCGGGCAAGGCCACGGTCAAAGCCAAGGAGATCAACCTCGGCCCCGACCTCCAGCTCACCGACGGCGAGATGGTGCTCAAGTTCGACTCAAACGGGCAGCACACCGCAGAAGGCGAGGTCGGCGGCAAGCTCGGCGGCGTCGTCAAGTTCAAGCTGAAGCCCGGCTTTGACGGCGAGCGCCTCATGGGTGACATCAGCACCCAGCTTCACGAGCCCGTCAGCTTGGGCAACAACGTGCAGATCGTCAGCGGCTCGCTCATGGGCAAGCTCCCGCTCGACGGCGAAGGCACGATCTCGGGCACGCTCGGCGTCAAGGTCGGCGAGCTCGCCACCGGCGACGTCGCTGCGTCCTACAGCCTCTCGCTCAACAAGGGCTCCGCCGCACCCGCAGACAACGCCGCTGACGCGCCCGCGCTCCAAGCGCCTGGCGCCGCCGAAGAAGCCGCCGCCGCCGCCGCGCCCCAGGGCGCCGGAACGCCTTCGCAGGGTGCCGAAGCCGCACCTCAGTCCGGTCCTCAGAGCGCCGAGCGCTCGCCCGAAGCCGCCCCCGCCCCCGCTGCGAGCGGTGGTCAGGACGCCGCCGGAGCCGCTGCTGGTGGCCCCCCGGCCCTCGACTTGGGCGCAGAGGGCGCCGGGGTCGACGGTGGACAACAGGCTGGTGGCGACAAAGAGACGCCCGCCGCAGCAGGTGGCGAGCCCGCGCCCGCCGTGGGCAAGAGCTTCACCCTGCAGATGCCCGGCACCGGCATGTGGAGCCTCAAGGGCACGCTCCAGCAGTCCAAGGACGTCAAGCTGGTCGACGGCGTCACCGCGTCGGGCTCCACGTTTGAGTTCGACGTGCAGAAGAACGTGCTGCAACCGCTCGTGGCGCACAGCACCCTCAAGCTCCCCGCGGGCTGGGACGTCGCGCTCGACGGCTTCTACGACCCCCAGGCCTCTTCCTTCAGCGGGCAAGGCTCGGCCAAGCTCACCGCCCCCCTGCCCGTCTCGGACACCGGCCTCGCCATCACGGCCGTCGAGGGCAACGCCTACGTCGACGCGAACAAGGTCACGCACCTCAACGGTGAAGTGACGGCGATGCTCGATCGCCCTGGCATGCCCAAGCTCCAAGTCGTCGTGTCCGACGTGAACTACGACGTGGAGACCGGCGACTTCTCCGGCGCCGGCAAGGTCGCAGTCACCGAGCGGCTATCGCTCGGAAAGCAAGGCGCGTACGAGGTCTTCCTCGGCACAGCCACGGACGCCACGGCGCTCGTGGAAGGCGGCGCGCTCACCAACGTCACCGGCGCGCTGGAGCTCGTCCTCGTCGAGGGCAAGAACGACTTCATCATCGCCACCCTCAACACCGCCTACGACGTCACCAAGGGCAAGCTCACCGGGCTCGCCCACGGCAAGATCATCACCGAGCACAAGATCGGCGAGTCGGCGCCGAACTCCTTCTGGCTGACAGCTACGGGCGAGATCGCCATCGACGTGTTCGAGAACGCGGTCAACAGCGTCTCAGGCACCGTCGCGGTCAGCGTGCGCGACGCCGACGGCGACTGGGCCAAGGCCGAGATCGCCGGGACCTACACCTTCGTCGACGACGCTGGCTACACCGGCGAGGCCAGCCTGCGCATGCTCCGCGACCACGTCGTCGCGAACGTCGGCGAGTACCGCCTCGCGCTCGCCGCGAGCGACAAGGGCGTCACCGCCGTCCTCGATCAGGGCAAGGTCAACACGGTCACAGGCAACATCCCGTTCGCGATCCTCGACAGCGGCGAGGGCCCGCTGTTCACGGGCGCTATCGACGGCACCTACGCCCTCGGCGACAAGACCTTCGGCGGCACGGGCGAGCTCCGCCTCGCGCGCGCGGTCGACTTCCCCATGGGCGATCAGGCCCTGCGCGTGCTCCCCGGCACCGGCGGCGTCGCCACCATCACGGCGAACAACGTCGAGAAGCTCGTCGGCGACGTCAAGGCCGACGTGGTCGAGGGCGGCGAGCCGCAGTTCCACTTCGAGGGCACGGGCACCTACGACGTCACCAAGAAGAACCTCACGCAGGCCACCGGCACCGCCACCATGGTGGCGCCCGAGCGCCAGATCAGCGCCGTCGGCGAAGACACCATCTGGCTGATCAAGGGCAGCACGCTCACGGGCGACGTCGCCGACAGCAAGCTCTCCACGCTCAACGGCACGATCCTGATGTCCGTCCGCGACGCCACGAGCGAGTGGGCCAAGGTCGGCGTCAAGGGCGACTACGACTTCGCGGGGGGCACGGGCTTCACGGGCGAAGGTTCGTTCAAGGTCACCCGTCAGCGCGACATCGGCGCGGTCGGCGCCTACCGCTTGGCCCTCGACCCGAGCGAGACCGGCGTCACCGCCGACGTCCAGCAGTCGCAGGTCAAGACCATCACCGGCGCGGTGCCCATCGCGGTCCTCGACGGCGGCGAAGGCGCGCTGTTCAACGGCAACATCCAGGGCACCTACGCTGTCGCGGAGAAGTCCTTCGGCGGCACCGGCGAGCTCCACCTCGCGCGCGACATCGACTTCGAGGTCTCGGGCGGACAGGCGCTGCGCATCCTCACGGGCACGGGCGGCACCGCGACCATCAGCGCGAGCAACGTCGATAAGCTCGACGGCGGCGCGGAGGCCGAGCTCCTCAAGGACGGCACGCCCGAGTTCCACTTCAAGGGCACGGGCAGCTACGACGTCGCCACCAAGACCATCACCGAGGCGGCTGGCTCGGTGAAGCTCATGGTCCCCGAGCGCAAGGTCGCCGAGTCCGGCGACAGCTCCATCTGGCTGTCCTCGGGCAGCGAGCTCAACGCCAACATCAAGGCCAACAAGCTCACCGACATCAACGGCGACATCCTCCTCTCCGTGCGCGACGCCGAGGGCGAGTGGTGCCAAGCCACGCTCAAGGGCAAGTACGACCTCGCCGAGGGCGCCGGCTTCACGGGTCAAGCGGGCCTCGCGCTCAAGCGTCAGTACGACATCGGCAAGGTGGGCGAGTACCGCCTCGTGCTCCCCGCCGAGGGCGTGGCGGCCACGGCCGACTTCGAGAACTCGGCGATTAAAGCGATCACCGGCAAGGTCCCCGTCAACGTGCTGGACGGCGCCGACGCCGCCCTGCTCACGGGCAACGTGCAGGGCACCTACACCGTGGGCGACAAGTCCTTCACGGGCAGCGGCGAGCTCAAGCTCGCGCACGACGTCGACTACGACGTAGGCGCTGGCTACACGCTGCGCGTCCTGCAGGGGTCGGGCGGCGCTGGCACCATCACCTCCAAGGGCATCGAGTCCCTCACCGGCTCCGTCCAAGGCACGCTCCTCAAGGGCGGCGAGCCCGAGGTCTCCTTCGTCGGCACCGGCACCTTCGACGTCGCCAAGAAGGCGGTCACCGAGGCCAGCGGCACGCTCACGCTGCTGCGCACGCTCGAGCCCATGGGCGAAGGCAACGTCCTCGTCACCGCCATGACCGGCCAGGGCTCGCTCAAGGGCAACGCGCTTGAGAAGCTCACCGGCGAAGCCAAGATCCGCATCCCCAAGCTGAACAACTCCACCGGCACCATGAGCCTCACCTGGTCCAAGAAGGACGGGGTGGACACCATCGCCGGCGCGGGCGACGTGCACGTCATCCTGCTCAAGGACAGCGGCGCCGGCCGCTCCGCCAAGGGCGACGTCAAGTTCAACTTCGACGGGGGCAAGAAGTTCACCGCCGCGGGCGACATCAACTACCAGCTCACCAAGCAGATCGGCGGCAAGGTCGGCGTCTCGCTCGATGAGAAGCTCGATCCCAAGGTCTCGGGTCAGCTCGACCTCAACAATGAGCTCATCCCCGCCGGCGACCTCTTCCGCCAGCAGCTGCCGCTCCTCCCGGAGATGAACATCCCGATTCAGGCCGGCCCCGTGCCCATGGTCCTGAAGTTCGGCGCGTCGGCGGCCTTTGGCCTCGGGATGCAGGCCCTCACGCTCTCGTCCAAGATCGGCATCTCCGATTGGTACCCGCTGCGCGACGAGTCGTCGGTCCCGAACTTCGACGCCTCGGCCAAGCTCAACTGGGGCCTCAACCTCGACGCCATGGCGGCCGCGTGGCTCTCCCTCGGCGTCGGCGTCTCGGCGCTCTCGGTCGGCGGTGGCCTCAAGGGCGAAGCCAAGCTCGACGTGCCGCTCACCAGCGCGGTCAACGTGGACCTGCACGGCTCGGCGGACGAGTTCTGGGGCGACCTCGGCGTCAGCATGAAGCTGTCGGCGGACCTCTCCTTCGCCGCCAAGCCCTACCTCTACGCCAACCTGTTCTCCAAGAAGTGGGAGCACGACTTCGAGGGTTGGAACTGCAAGCTCGACGACGTCTTCGCCTTCGAGTGGGGCAAGACCTACGAGTTCGGCGATCGCAAGGGCCAGCGCGGCGGCAGCGCCGCGGAGCTCTCGGGCGGCGCGGCACAGCAGAGGGACACCCTCCACGACAAGGCGCCTGCAACCTCGCAAAAGCAGGCCAAGCGCCCCAAGAAGTCCGAAGGCGGCCCCGACATCGGCGGCGCGGCCGACCTGCTCAAGACGAACAAGGGCGGCGGCTCCGACATGGAGAAGCGCCTCGGGCTCATCAAGGACATCGCCGCGGGCATCGGCGCGGTCGGCTACCTGTCCGGGCTCTTCGGCGATCTGCTCGCTGCGGTCGCGATCTCGGGCCCGATCGGCATCCCGATCATGCTGGTCTACAAGCTCATCAAGGGCGAGTTCACTTGGGGCAAGCTGGTCGACGCCGTGAAGGGCGCGATCAAGGGCGCCCAGGCGGTCTACACGCTCATCCAGCCGTACCTGCCCGGCTGGTGGGAGACCATCAAGAAGATCGTCTCCGACGGCATCAACCTGCTGGACGAGTGGTGGAACGGCGACACCCGCATGCACCTGGCTGTGCAGCGCGGCGAGCACCGCTACGCGAACGCGGAGATGCTCGGGCTCATGGCCGACCGCATGCTCGACACCTGGTCGGACGAAGCCCACAAGCGCAGCGTGCTCACCATCTTGGAGACCGCGTCGCAGAAGGGCGCAGCCGGGACCGTGGTCGCCAAGTGCGGCATGGACACGCTCAAGAGCAAGATGACCGGCACGTGGACCGCGAGCGACATCGAAGAGCGCTGGAAGCGTTGGTGTGTGGCGAACGGCTATGCCCGCTACGAGCGCAAAGAGGGCTGGCTCGGCGGCGTCACCAACGAGTTCGCGTACACCCGCTAGTTGCATCGCAGGGCGTGGCGCCACGAGCGCGCCCGCCCGTTGCTGCGGCAGCCATGAGGCCTAAGCATGTCGAACCGCTCGGATACTCCCCTCGCCGCGTGGCAGGCCTTCGCCGAGGCGTGCCACAGCGCCGATGAAGCCGCCGCTGAAGCGGCTTCGACCCCCGATGGCTGGCGACGCCGCGGCGACTCAGCGATGACCGTCTTCGGTCAGGTGCAGCAGGGCTTTGCGCTGAGCCACCTCAGCGAGCCTATGGTTCAAGGCGACCGCGCCGTGATCCGCTGCCAGGTCGCCAGCCTCACCGCACCCGACCGAAAGCGCCGATTGTTTGCGCTCCTTGCGCTGCAGGAGGGCGCGTGGGCCGTGAGCGCGGCGGTGCCCTCTGAGCGGCACGCGGCGCTCTTCCTGCGCGGCGACATGCCTGCGGTCTTTCACCCGTCAGAGCTCCCCGAGCACCCCCAGCTCGCGGCGTGGGCCGCAGCGCAGGCCGCGGGCGCCGCCCAAGCTGAGCTGCTCCAAGTCGCCGCGATCGAGGCCGTGAGCGGCGCTCCCACCCTCGGTGCGCTCCCGGTGTGGACAGAGAACGGCGCCGACGCCTTCGACGCGCTCCCAGCTGATGATGCCATCGTGCTCGCCACCGGCCAGCTCGCCGAGGCCTTCCTCGCGCTGCCCCCCGCCGTCGCCCTCGCCGCGACCGGCGCGCTCCAAGGCGCTGGCCCCGCCGTCGCGCACCTCGCGCAGGTGCTCGCGGGCATGGGGCAATCGGTGCTCCTCATCGACCTCGACCTGCAACACCCAAGTTTGCACATTGTCTTTGGAATGATCGACGCTGGGCCTGGGCTCACCGAGTGGCTGACCCGCTCGTGCGCCGAAGCCGACGCATTGCACGCGGTGCGCGAGAGCTTGGACCTCCTTCCTGTCGGCCGTGGCGACAAGCTCGATGGCGTCGCGTTTCAGCGCTTCATCGCGTGGCTCGCGACTGTGCGCGAGCGCTACGACCGCGTGCTCGTGCTGTGTCCACCTCAAGGCCTCGCGCCGCTCGTAGCTGCGGGCGCCTTCGCGCCGGCGCTCATCGTGCAGCCCGGCTCCGCCACCACCGCGGACGTCCGACGCGTCGCCGATCCGCTGCGCGCCGCGGGCAACCCGCTCGCGGGCGTCATCGCCACGCGCATCACCCCCGAGTCGCTGCCGCTCGACCTCCCCGCCAGCCTCGCGGGCACCGCCGAGGGCCGTCGCCGACACATCGAGGTGCTCGGTGCCCCCTCGCTGCCAAAGTGGCATCGCGCTATGGTTGGCTTGCGAATCACCTACGAAGGCGACGCTGTGGGCGTCGATCAGTGGAGTGTCTACATGGTGGATGGCGATCACCTCAAGCCCGTGACCGATGGCGCCGATCCGAGCGCCGACCTCCTGCTCAAGGATCTCGACGTCGCGCTCCCCGACGGCCAAGCTGCGCTCCCCGACGCCGGAGAGCAGCTCACCAAGGGCCTCTCAGCGGCGATTCAGGGTCTGCTCGGTGGCCTCAGCGGCACGCGCAGCACCCAGGACGTCGAGCGCGCCGATCAGCTCCCCGGCGCCCTCGCCGAGCTCATCGCCAACGCGCTGGAGCAAGCCGGCTCCACCGTCGAAGCGGCCGCCCTCCGCGAGCAGGTCAAGGACATCGCGCCCGCGGCCCGTGCCGCCATGCCGGAGATCCCCGAGAACGCAGGTCGCATCCCCGATGTGCTGCGGTCGCGCTTTCACACCTACGCCGCGCAGCACATCACCGAGCCCGAGAAGCTGGTGGTCGACGCTGACTTCTTGCAGGATCACGGCCCCGCGCTCGCCGCCGACATGGTGCAGGCGGTCGCCACCGAGATCTTCAACGAGCCGCTCAACCTCGACCTCGGTCAGGGCTCCAAGATCAAGCTCGATCTCGGCTCCATCTTCCGCAGCCTGACTGCACCCAAGGCCGATCCCGACCCCAAGGCCGATCAGTAGCAGGCGCGGTCGACAGCCGTCCACGGCGCGCCGGTGGGGACTCCCACGGTGCCCGCGGGCAGGTTGACCTGCGCCACATCCCAGACCTGGTTGCGCGTCAGCACCTGGGTGAGCTCGGTCTGAAGCTGGCCATAGGTGTAGATGCGCACGCGCGCGGTCGCGGCGCCGTCGCCGTGCTCCTCGAAGTAGTGCACCTTGACGTGGTACTGCCCGTCGACCGGCGTGGTGATGTTGATGTTCTCCGGCCCGAACCCGTGCTGCGCGTCAAGGTCGAGGTGCGGGTCATCCACCTGGGACGAGCCGCCCCAGTTGGGCTCAGGGTTGCAGAAGGTGCAGTCGCCGGGCTTCTCGAAGAGGTTGCTGCCGTCCTGCATGACGTGCAGGTCGAGGTCCGCGTGGGCGGTGTCCCAGGTGAGCTCGACGTGCAGGTCGTCCGACGGCACGCCCTCGAACAAGCAGCGCGCCGGCGCCGAGCGAACCCCGAGGGCGTTGGTGACGACGAGCTGCACCTCGTAAGAGCCGGCGATGTCCGCGAACAAGCGCGTGTTCACGTCGACGAAGGTGGACAGTTCGGCCTGGCTCCCCTGGGGGCGCTGGGGCACCGACCACGCGTAGGTCAGCGCGAGGTTGCCCGGATCGCTGCTCCCCGAGCCGTCGAGCGGCACCCACTCGGGCGGGGCGACCGTGGTGGGGCAGGCGATGTCCGCGACGGGGTAGAGCACGTCGCTGCCGCCATTTCCGATGGTGAGCACCGAGACCTCGGGCTCGTCCGGGTCGTTCGACGGGATGATGAGCTTGCCGCTGTCGCCGTCCTCGGTGTCGGGCTGGAAGAGCGCGACGACGGTGATCTCCGTGTCGGGCGCGACCGAGCCGTTGGAGGGCAGCGACGGGAAGGTGAAGCGCCCCGAGCCCTCTTGGCGCACCGAGCCCAGCTGAAGCGGCGCGGTGCCGATGTTGCGCAGGACGAAGTAGCTGGTTCCGAGGCCCCCGGCGGCGACGTCGCCAAAGTCCAGCGCGAGCGTCGAGAGCTCGATGTCGGGCACCGGCGCTGGCACGCCGAGGCCGCTTAGCGTGACGGTGTGCTCCAGGTGCTCGGGGTCCTCGGTCTGGATGTGCAGCGTGCCGCCGTACTCCAAGAAGGTCGTTGGCAAGAAGGTGAGCGGCACCGTGAGCGTCTCGCCGGCGGCGACGCTCGTCTCCAGTGGGTCGGTGCTGAACACGTCATCGCCCGCCAAGCTCAGGGTGATGGCGCTGCGACGCAGACCGTCGTTGATGATGTACAGCTCCTGCGTGCCCGGCGAGAAGATCGGCTGATCGCCGAAGTCAAGCGCGTCGTGGCTGACCGCGATGCGCGGGGTGATCGGATCGAACCCCGTCTCGCCTCCGGTACACGCCGCTAGCCCGGCCAAGACCACCCACTGCACTCGTCGCATGCCATCCTCCGGGGCGCATCCTGCCACGTCCACCCCCAACCCGCCACTCGGCACGTGAGAGGAAAGCGACACAGGAGTGGCAGGCCCCCCCCTCCCGCGGCTACCTTGGGCCTCCGAGGTCCACCCGTGTCGCGTTGCTTCCGCCCTCATCGCCGCTATGATCCGCTCTACGCCGTCGTCTTTGCGATGGTCGGCGCTTGTACACCCGGACACAATGAGACGGACTCGCCGCCCCCGCCGCCCGACACGAGCGAGCCAGACACCGAGTCCGACACCATCTTCGTCGCCCCGCACTGCCAGCTCAACGAGGTCGAGCCCAACAACCGCCCCGGCGAAGAGCAGGACCTCGCCTTCGAGCAGCTCGCTTGCGGCGCGCTCCAGCAGAACCTCGACGGCGACCTGTGGCGCTTCACCGTCGATCACGCCACCTGGGTCGGCGTCTACTTGGACGCGCAGAAGCTCGGCAGCCGCGTCGACGGCATCATCACGCTCCAGGGCACGGACATCGCCCAGCAGCACGACAGCCCCGGCTCCCTCGACCCCGTCCTGCGCTTCCCAACCACGGCCGGCGCCTCCGAGTACACCGTGCTCATCACCGACCAGCAGGGCCTCGGCGAGGAGCAAGGCTACGACTACGAGCTGCTCGTCACCGAGGTGAAGCAGCCCGTGGACAGCAACCGCGTCGAGGTCGAGCCCAACGATGACGACGCGCACGCGCAGGTCGTCGCGGACGGCGACGCGATCTTCGGCTCGGCCGACGGCTTTGGCGCGGACTGGTTCGCCATCGACGTGCCCGCGGGCAAGCACGACCTGACCGTGGACGTCGCCGCCTGGAGCTACGGCTCCACCGGCCTGTTCGCCGTGAACGCCTTCGACTCGGCGGGCGTGCGGCGCACCCTCGCTTGGGGCGCCCCCGGCGCGTGGGATCCGGTGCTGCACCTGACCTCCACGGGCAATGAGCGCCTCTACATCAACATCGCCGAGCGCGAGCACCACCAAGGGCGCACCTACTGGTACGTGGCGCGCATCTCGCTGGAGGCGCAGTGACTCCCTGGCTCCTGTTGCTCCTCGCCTGCAAGCACGGCGATCCCGACCCGCTCCTCGACACGGGCTGGTTCTCGGCGCTCGACGCCGATGGCCGCTGCGTCGACCGCATCGACACCACCACCCCCGTCGTCGACACCGCCGATTGGTACTGGCGAAGCGCCGTGCGGGTTAAGGCGCTCACCGAGCTGCGCGAGATGTATAGCGTCGAGGTGTTCGACGCGTTTGGCGCCCCCGTGACCGGCACCACCACCTGGGCTGGCCTCGAAGCCACCCGCAGCTTTTCCGCGCCCCTCGCCCCGGACGCCGACTACACGCTCGAGGCCGTGGACTGCGAGGGACGCACCGTCATCCCCTTCCGCACCTCCAGCTTGGGGCAGCCGCTCGACATAGCGCCCGAGGACCTGCGCACGCGCACCTACGTCTTCGACCTGCGCGAGGCCACCTGGGTCCAGCCCTCGGACTTCGGCGTGCTCATCTCGCTCTACTTCAGCACGCCCATCCTCGTCGGCGTGCAGTGGGCCTCTCCGCAGACCATCGACCTCACCGGCACGATGGGCGTGCAGCTCTCCAACGGCGACATCGCGCAGGACCCGCGCCAGGCCACCTGGAACCTGCCCGCCACCACCTTCGAGGACGCACCCTACTTCGAAGCGCACGGCGAGAAGATCAGCGTCTCCGCGCAAGGCAGCCCCCTCGACATCTACAACTTCGAGATCAGCGGCACCTTCTCGGCGGACGGCAAGGTGCTCGGGGGCACGCGCTTCGCGGGCCTGGGCGACACGCGCGCCATGGGCGAGATCATCGGAAAAAAGGGCGATGAAGCCGCGATCTGCGACCTCGCGGCGGCGTGGGGCGTGCAGTGCGAGCCCTGCCCCGACGGCCACAGCACCTGCATGCGCCTCATCGCCGAGGACGCCACCGGCACGCTGGCCGATGGCCTCGCGCTCTCCTATGTCGCCGAGTAGAGCCGCAGCCGCACCGCCAAGCCGCCCCCGTCGCGGTTGCGGGCGGTGAGCGTGCCGCCGTGCAGGTCCACCACCTGACGCACGATCATGAGGCCGAGCCCCACGCCGCCTGACGCTTTCGCGCGGCTCCCCTCGACGCGAAAGAAGGGGTCGAAGAGGCGCGGCAGCAGCTCAGGCGCGACGCCCGGCCCGCGATCGAGCACCTCGAGGCCGTCGTCGTGAAAGCGCACCTCGGCGACGCCGCCCGCGTAGCGCCGCGCGTTTTGCAGCAGGTTGCCGAGCGCGCGCTCCAGCAGCTTGGCGTCGCCGCGAATGGTGATCGGCGCCCCCTCGCGCGTCACCTGCAGGCCCTGGTGCGCCGGGTGGGCGAGCACCGCGTCGACCAGCGCGCCGAGGTCGACGGGGGCTGGGTCGAGCACGCGGTCGCCGAGCTGCAAGCGCGACAGCTCCAGCAGCTCCCCGATGAGCGCGTCGAGCTCGGAGAGATCGCCTTCCATCGCCACTAAGCGGCGCTCACTCGCGCCAGCGTCGCGCAGCAGCTCCACCTCCAAGCGCAGGCGCGCGAGGGGCGTGCGCAGCTCGTGCGACACCCCCGCCAGCAGCTCGCGCTCGGTGCGCAGCAGCCCCTCGATGCGGTCGGCCATCTGGTTGAACGAGCCCGCGACGCGCGCGAGCTCGGGTGGCCCCGCGATCGCGAGGCGGTGGCCGAGCTCGCCCGCGGTGACCCGGTCCATCGCGGTCTGTGCGAGGCGCAGCGGACGGGTGGACCAGCTCGCGAGCAGGCTGGCGATGGAGAAGACGACCACGCCGATGAGCGGCAGCAGCCAGCCGAGCTGCCGGGCTGGCCCGTCGATGTCGACGTCGCGGCGAACCATCAGCCAGCCGCGCGTGGTGCGCACCAAGAGCCGATCGCGCGGCCCCGGTGGGATGCCCAGCGCGTAGCCGCCCCGCTGCACGATGACGAGCTGCTCGCGCGCCCAGCCGGGGAGCGCGCCCGGCGGGTGCCGCATGCCTCGCCGCCCCACCCCCAACGGCGCCGGAAGCTCACCTTCTATGCCTACTTGTGCGCCGAGCAGGTGAATATCCAGGCCGAGCTGCGCCGAGAGCGTCTCGGGCAGATCACCCGCGTCGACGCGCCGACCGATGTCGACCACCTGATCCTGAAATGCGCGATAAAGACCGCGTTCAAACGGCCGAAATACGCCGCGCGCGAAGACCGCCCACACGGCGACGAGCGTGACCAAGACCAGCAGCGCGATCGCCCCGATAAAGCGCGCTCGAAGGCTCACGAAGCCGCGTCTTCCGGCACGAGCGTGTAGCCGACGCCCCGCACGGTCTTGATGAGCGTGGGCGAGCGCGAATCGTCGCCGAGCTTGCGGCGCAGGTGGCTGACGTGGACGTCGACCGCCCGCTCGAAGGCGGCGTACTCGGCGCCGCGAGCGAGCTCCATCAGCCGCTCGCGCGGGATGACGCGCCCGGCGTTCGCGGCGAGCACGCGCAAGATCTCAAACTCGGTGGTGGTGAGGTCGATGACCTCGCCCCGCATCCGCACCACGCGCGTGGCGACGTCGACCTGGATGGCGCCGACCCGCAGCGCGTCGTCCACCTCGGCGGGCGCCTGCGAGCGGCGCAGCACCGCCTGCATGCGGGCCAGGAGCTCGCGAGGATTAAAGGGCTTTCCGAGGTAGTCGTCCGCGCCGAGCTCCAAGCCGACGATGCGGTCAAAGTCGTCGCCCCGCGCCGTGAGCATGATGACTGGCACCGAGCTGTCGCGCCGAATGCGGCGGCACACCTCGAAGCCGTCCATGCCCGGCATCATGACGTCGAGCACCACCAGCTCGATAGCGCCCCCCCGCAAGCGCTCGAGCCCCCCCGGCCCGTCGCTCGCGGTGAGCACCTCGTAGCCACGCGCGCTGAGGTACTCGGAGAGCAGCTCACGGAGGCGCTCGTCGTCGTCGATCACCAGCACCCGTTGCATCCGAAGCTCCCTGGCGCTGAGCGCCTCGCGACCTCGCGAAGCGCTCACCCCATCATGCTAACGCTGCATGCCGCCGCCAGGGCCACGACCGCCGCCGGGGCCACGACCGCCGGGGTGATTGCAGGGAGCACCGTCAGGCGGACCCTCGGGCGGGTTGTCCAGCGCCTGCCGCAGCTGCGTGCGCTGCTCAGGCGTAAAGGTCTCCAGCACCGTGAGCATGTCGTCGATCATCTCCGAGCGGTGCGCGTCGCGGATGCCGTCCATCTCCGACATCAGGCGCTCGATGGTCGCGCGGTTCGGCTTCTCCGCGGTGATCTCCGCGTGCAGCGCCGTTCGGAGCTGCTCCATCTGGGGACGCTCCGCCTCGCGCTCATCGCGGTTGCCCTCGCGCAGGTCGCGCAACATGGTGCGCTGATCGTCGGTGAGCTCCACCTGACGCATCGCCATCATCATGACGTGGGGGCCGCCGCCGGGGCCGCCGGGGCCACGCCCGCCGGGGCCGTTCGGGCACTCGCGATCGCCAGGTGCGCCCGCGAACGCAGCCCCCGCCATCCCCAACATCAGCACCGCCAGGATCATTCTGTTTCGAGCCATGAGCGACCTCCCTTGGTTGTCTCGATGGTAAAGTACGCGCTCGATGTTCAAGCGTGATGTCTCGGTGACGAAGAGATGTAGGTCTTCGTGAAGAAGTGTGAAGGCCGCGCGCTCAGCGCCTGAGCAGCCGCTTCGCGCGGGCCCTGAGCTCCTGGGCCAGCGTATGCCGGGAGAAAACCCACCGCTTTCCGTCGACGATCGTCACGTCGCCCGCGGCGGACAGGGTGTGCACGCCGTTCGGCCAAGGCCCTGTTGGATCCGGGCTCACGCGCCCGACCACGGTCTCGCGGAACGCCGTGGGCGTCAGCAGGTCCACGCGATGAATCACGGTCGCGCCGCCGTAGGTCTCGCTGCAGTCTTGGGCGGGTCGATAGAGGGCGCCGTCCCGTGTAAAAGGAGTGCCAGCGGGTCGGGACGAAGCCATGTCGCGCTTCAGCGGATTGAGCGCGTGGGGCGTCCATGGGCCCTGCAGGACGTCCGCGTAGTAGGCGTGCAGATCGAGCGCCGGCGCGTTGTCGAGATCAGTGAACCACAACCACCAGCGTCCCTCGTGGCGAAAGATCGAAGCGTCCACGAGCCATCGATCGGAGAAGAGCGTCGCAACACGCTCCCAATCCCCGGGGCCTCCTACGTTCTTGAACAGCGCAAGCTCCCGCCCATCACCGCGCTCTGGAAGGCAGTAGGTCACCCCCTGGTGCTCAAACAGGAACGGATACGATTGGTGATGCTCAGCGAGGAGCACCGGCTGGATGGCGCCGTCGCCCCCGGCGTCGAACCACGCAATACGCCCCACGCCTGCCGCAAACTCTAGGGCTTCGCCGTAGATAAGCAGCCGCCCGTCCTGAACCGTCGCGAAGGGATCTGCGAAGAAGTCGACCTGTGGGCTGAGCCACTTCACGTCCGTCAGAGAGCCATCGCGAATCAGGTCGTGAATGGGGCGCGGAACGATGCCGACACCCCACTGCGCTCGCCGGCGAATCGACCGGAGCTGGGCGCGCGCAGCGCGAAGCATCAGCCTGGCGGACAAGCCCGCGAGTTCCTTGGTATTTGGTGCCCAACCTGCACTCCGCGAGCGAACGACACCCGCCAACGACCCGCTCAAGCGGAGCTCATTGAGCGCCCTCGCGGCGTACTCGGTGGTCTGCGTGCTCAGCAACTCGAGCTGGCGCCCCCATGACAACTGGCGCGTGGGGAGCGCGCCTCCAAACAGCACCTCGTCCCCAGCTGGCAACAAACGAACAAGCGACACGTCCGTCATGGCCCGACCGTGAACGACCTCCTCCAACCCCGGCCAAGCGGAGGCGGAACCGCCGTAGCGCATGCGCCACAGCCCGTGACGGGCCAGCGAGCCCTCGGACGCGAGGGGCTCCGCGGCCCCCAAATGCAACAGCACATCAAGCCGCGCCGCTTGCAGCTCTCGGCGCAGCGATGGGACAAACGGCTGGCCAGAAGCACGGGCAGGCCCCACCCGGAGGCAGCCCGTGGGCAGCGCCGAGAGCTCCGCCTCCCGCCACGCGGACGTCCCCCCTGCGAGCGCGTCCGCCGCCGAGTTCAGCGGGTCACCACACGCCTCTCGCACGACGAGAACCAGCTCTATTCCTGCGGTGTTGAGCACGTGCTTCGCGACGTTCATCGCGAGCTGGCGCGGGTTCTTGTCACAAAAAATGCCGACGCGTAGTGTGCTCAAAAAGGTCCCCAGCCCGCCGCTGGGATACTATCATGGCCCGGAGGAAGCATGGCGCAGCGCGAGCTAGCCCACATTGGCTACGTAGTTCGAAGCATGGCTAGCGCCCTTAAACGCTTCGCCCGAGACGGCGCCATCGTGCGCGTTCCGCCGACCGACGACCCGTTTCAGCGCGTCACTTGCTGCCTCCTAGACCTCGATGGTGCAGCGATCGAGCTGGTGGCCCCGCTCGGTGATGACTCGCCAGTGGCCGGCCGCATCAGCCGCGGCGGCGGACTGGACCACCTCTGCTTCTACGTGGACGACATCGACTCCGCGCTCGCCGAGGAGCGATTGGCAGGCGGCGTCGTGGTGTGTGAGCCCGTACACGCGGTGACCTTCAACACTCGAATCGCGTTCATCCACCGAAAGACGGGGCTCGTTGTCGAGCTCATGGAGCGCATAGCATGAGTGATCTTCAGAACCTCCACCGCCGGGCCGTCGAGCTGATCGCGGATCGCTGGCCGCTCATCCGCGGCGGGCTACTGAACGAGCAGAGCTCGGACGCGGAGCTGCTGCCGCTCGCCGCTCAGGTGCTCGGTGCCTACCAGACCTTGCGGGGTGAAGGAGACGAGGCCCTCACCAAGGGCTTGGAGTCATTCGCCCACATTAGCTTCGACTTCATGCGCCTGCAGTCACGCTTCATGCGCAAAGGGGTCTACCGAGCCACCGAGCCGGGGCGCATCAACGAGGACCTCTACCAGTCCTCGGAGAAGATGGAGGGGTACTATCTCGACGGGCTGCTGCTCACGTACGCCTTTTGGCCAAACCACACGCGAATCCTAAAGTTCTTCCGCGAGCAGTTCGTCTCGGACCTCCCCCTCGACGGCCACCTGCTTGAAGTCGGAACCGGACACGGACTAATGGCGGTCGAGGCGCTCTCCATGCGCGATGGGCTCCGCTATGTCGGCGTCGATATCTCCCCATCGTCCCTGCACACGACCGCGCTTCACTTCGAGCGCGCCGGTGTCGACCCCGCGCGCACCTCACTCCTAGCGGGTGACGCGACGGATCCAGGCCTCGACCTGAACGCGCCAACCGGAGGTTTTCACGCCGTCATGTGCTGCGAGGTCCTTGAGCACGTGCGGGAGCCGCAGCGCGTCCTCGCAAGCCTCTACGACGCCCTTCGACCGTCGGGGCGGGCCTTCATCACGACCGTGGCCAACCTAGAGGCCGAGGATCACGTCTATCTCTACAACAACGCGGAGCACATCCGTGAGCACGTTCGAGCGGCGGGCTTCACGATTGAGCAGGAGTGTTGCCTCGGCCTGCCCGGCTACGACCACCCCACCATCGAGCCGCTCAACTACGCGGCGGTGCTGTTGCGAGCCACTTGAGCTAGGATAGGCTGAAGGGCCTGTCGAGTCACGACACACAAGTAGTCTCAAGGATGGCCGTTATGGGTACCGATTCGCTGCTCGCCCTCTTCGCAGAGGCACTTCATGTGCCAACCTCGGAGCTCAATGAAGAGACGTCCCCCAAGAACTGCAACCAGTGGGACAGCTTGGCGGGCATGACCCTCGTGACGCTCTTCGAGGACGAGTTCGACATCGAGTTCTCCACCGCCGAGATGATGGAGATGAACTCAGTTGCAGCGGTACGCGCCATCCTCAAGAAGAAGGGGGTGGCCGATCTCTGAGCCTCGCCCAGCTGTGCCCCGCGGAGACGACACCGGTCCACTCGCTCGAAGCGGCCGGCGCGCTCTCCGGCGCTGGCAGCAAGACGTCGCGGCGGGACAGGCGGCAGTTGCACTTCGCGTCGGGATCGCCGCGACCTTTACCAGCGATCCCCTTGCAGAGCAGATCGCCGCGCGCGCGCTCGCGCTTGGCCTTGAGCCCCAGGTCTTCGCCGGGCCCTACAATCAGCTCATCCCCGTCTGTCTGAACCCAAACAGCTACTTCCCCGCTGAGCTTGACGCCATCGCCTTGTTCTGGCGTATCGAGGACTACTGCCCCACGGAGCTCGCCGCCTACCAGGCAGGCGACAGCGCGGCGCTCATCGTCGCCACCGCCAAAGTGCGCGAGCTCGCGTCCGCGGTGGGCTCCCTGCACCAGCACTTCGGCGGCACGCTGCTCGTGTCCACGCCACCCTATCCGACCGCCCCGCACGCCGATCCGCGCGATCTGCTCAACGCCACCACCGCGGGACGCTTCCACCGCGCGCTCCTCGACACCTGGGTCCAGGCCATCACCGCCACGAGCGGCATCCTCCTAGTCGACGTCGACGCTCTGCAGCGCGATCACGGCGCAAACGCCTGCTTTGATGCCCGCCATTGGTACTTGTATCGCCAACCCTGGCGCGAGGCCTTCTTGGTCCAGGTGGGCGACGCGGTGGCTCGCGCCCTCTTTGCGGACCGGCGCTCGGCCAAGAAGTGCGTCGTCGTCGACTGCGACAATACTCTTTGGGGCGGGATTATCGGCGAGGACGGTCTCCGCGGCATCGCGCTCGGCGACGACTTCCCGGGGTCCGCGTTCCGCGACTTCCAGCGTTGGCTCCAAGGGCTACGGCAACGAGGCGTCTTCTTAGCGCTGCTCTCCAAGAACAACGAAGCGGACGTGTGGGAGGTCTTCGATAAGCACGACGCAATGTTGCTCAGAAGGAGTGACGTCAGCGCGTGGTCCATCAGCTGGGACCCCAAACCGCTGGGCCTTGAGCGCATCGCCGCTGCCCTGAACATCGGCCTCGACAGCTTTGTCTTCATCGACGACAACGCCTTCGAGATTGAGGGCATGCGCGCCGCCCACCCCCAGGTGGTGTGCATCCAGGTTCCCGAGGATACCGCCCGCTTTATCGACGTGGTCAACGGCGTGCGTTGGTTCGATAACCTGCGGGTCACGTCCGAAGACCGCCAGCGCACCGACATGGCGCTTCAAGAGGTCGAGCGCCGCAAGCTGTCGTCGACGCTCTCCTACGAGGACTATCTGCGGTCCCTCGAGCTCCGCGTCGAGCCCTTCGCGGTGACCGAAGCGCAGCTCGCGCGCGTGGTCCAGCTCATCAACAAGACCAACCAATTCAACCTGACCACGATTCGACGCAGCACCGACGAGGTGCGAGCGCTCATCGACAGCGAGCGCTGGTTTGTGTACGCGACCCAGGTCGCGGATCGGTTTGGTGAATACGGGCTCACTGGTGTGGCCATCGTGGAGCGGGAAGGCACCGAGCTTCGCCTCGATAGCCTGCTGGTGAGCTGTCGGGTGCTCGGCCGCAAGGTCGAGTCCGCCTTCCTCGCGTTCATCGCGCAAGAGGGCCGAGCGACCGGCGCGAAGCACCTCTTCGCGAGCTACATCCCCACGGCAAAGAACGCTCCCTGCGCCGGCTTCTTGCCCGAACACGGGTTCTCCGCAGATCCGGACGGGCGACTGGTGGCGCCACTCGACGCGCTCGCTGAGCCACCAGCCCATATCCTAGTCCATCGAGCCTAAGAACAGGACCGAACATGTCAGACGACGCCACCCCGCCCTTCGCCGCCGCGGAGTCCCCGCTGGTCCACCGCGCGTGGTCCTTCGTGGGTCGCGTGCCGTTCATCCGAAAGGGCCTGCACGAGCTGCTCGACACCCACGGGCTCGCTTGGCGGGTCACCGCCGAAGAGCACCTGGAGCAGCTCAACCTCTGGCTCGGCGATGATGATGCCTTGGACCAAAGCTTTGAGCACTTTGTCCGACTCACCTTCGACACGCTAAAGATGCAAAACGTCTTCTTCCGCACGGGCAAGATCTCGCCGTACACTGCCGAGGAACGCGCAGAGAAGGTCCACGAGAACGAAGAGCTCATGGGCGGCCCCTACCTTCAGGGGCTCTACCTAGCGCACATCTTGTGGCCAAATCACTGGAAAAAACTCCAATTTTTTCAGGAACACTTTGTGCCGGTGCTCCCAGAGCACGGTCGTATGCTCGACGTAGGGTCCGGTCCGGGGACCTACACCGTGCTCTGCCGCAAGGCCCGCCCCGCGATGAGCCTCCTCTCCATCGACATCTCCCCGCTGTCTGGGCGAATGGTGCGAGGCCTTGAAGCCGCGGCCCTTGGCGCGGGCACGACGGGCATGGAGTGCGTGGTCGGCGACTTCACACTGCGTGTGCAGACGGAGGCGCCGTACGACTGCGGCATCTTCAGCGAGATCGTCGAGCACCTCCCCACGCCAGACGAGGGCATGCGGCGCCTCCATCAGGGGATCAAGGCCGGCGGGCCGATCTTCTTTAGCACCGCCACCAACGCGGCGTTCTACGACCACTACGTCATCTACGAGTCGATCCACGCGATCGAGCAGATGCTCCGCGGTCACGGCTTCACCATTCGGTCGTCCGGCACCGCCAAGATCTTCGACGGCCCAGACGGCAAAGACGTGGTCGACTATTACGCTGTGATCACCCCAGACTCGTAGGGTAGAAGCGCCTGATCGGAAGACAGCGCGGCGACGTGAAGCGGGCCTGTCAGGCTCCCGCTCTGACCCGCGTGTACCCGAAGCACATGTCGACTCGCTACTTGAAAGCGATTGGCGATCAGCGCCTGCTGAAGCCGCGGGGAAGCGGCCCGCGCCCAAATCACGCCGGGAGAGAATCCGCGGAGACGGGTGGTGAGCTCACCCACCACCCAAGACCACAGGCTCGGGTCGGCCTCGGACGAGAACGCATCCGCAAGCAGCGCCTCCACCCGTCCATTTCGGTGCCACACCCGACCGACCGCGTAGCCGACCAAGGCACCGTGGACGCGAAACTCCAGGCTCACCCACACGCCGTTCTCGCGGTCGCTGCGCACCCAGCGCAACCAAGAGTCGTCCGGGAGCGCTGAAGCCCGATGATACGAGCCCTGGGCGTGTAGCCGCGTCGCTTGTTCGTCGAGGAAGGCGACGGGTACGACCTGGCCACCCGCCGGCCGCCGCATCAGCGGGGCCCGAAACACCGACCGCGTCGCGAGCCAGCCAGCCACCCGCCCCAGCGGCTTGGGAACGCCTCGATCCTGATGAAGCTTCTCCGCGAGGCGCGCGCTCCCTACCGGCAACACGAAGCCCAGAATCTCGCCCACCGGCGCGTAGCCCATTCGCTCCACAAGCACGTTTGTATCAGCACTTCCACCAATTGCGAGCAGCGGTTCCTGGGCCCGGGACAGCCGTTGAAGCGCGCGAATCCCCACGCCTGAGCCGCGAAGCTCGGGGAGCGTTGCCCAGTCCACCGTCTCGAGCACGGTGCGACGCTCGCCATCCACGAGCCATGGCCGCTCGAAGGCGAAGGCCGACGCCACGCAGCGCCCGTCCTCCATCACAAGGATCCCTCGCAACGACGGGCACTTGAGGTACCGCCAGGCGAGCCACTCTGGGGTCTGCTGGTGCTTCCACGTTGCGGCGCTAAAGTCACTGAAGGCATCCATCAGCTCTGGGCCGAAGGGAACCGCGCGAACACCCATACCCCACCCTAAACAGAGTCGGCGGGCGCCCACCGCAACAGTGGAGCGCCCGCCCGCAAAGTAGCTAGCGCATAAACATGAGGTTGTAGCGGTAGGTGGACTTGACGGTGTAGCAACCCGTGCCGACGACGGGCGTGCCGCAGCCGTGATAATCGACCTTGAAGTTGGTGTCTTCCCACGACCAGTACACGGTATCCTTGAGACTCATCCGACAGACGCCATCCCCAGCTCGGAGGCCCGCGTTGGACCAAGAGGCGCCTGGCTGGACCGAGTTGGTCCACATCGCACCATTCCCCACCATGCCGCAGCGATCAGCGCCGAGGGTGTTCAGGCCATCGGTGGCTCCAAGCGAGACGAGGTCGGTGTTGTACGTGGTCACCGCGCCTACGCTTGACGTGGCCGTGGGGTCCTCGTCCAAGGTGATGTCCCACAGGTTGGTGGGATTCACAGTGACCTCGGGGAGGATGTCGTTGATGCGGGCCATGTCCCAAGGCGCGGTGCCCGCGTCGGTGCCAACCGAAAGGACGTACGTCGCGCCGTTGCGGACGAGCTCACGGCAGTCCTGGCTAGCCTGGCTCCCGGCGAACGTGGTGGCGTCGGCGAGGTCGCCGAGGTTGACGTCCGCGCGCGCGAAGGGATCGTGCAGCCACGGAGTCGCGCCGTTGTCGCGGTCGAACTTGCCGCAGAGCGTCCAGCCGCCGCCGTTGGTGTCCATGTCGCAGAGGACCTGGAACGCGTTCGCTCCTGTCGGGTCGATATAGTACGTGTCAGTCGGCGTTGTACCTAGCACATCGACGAGCTCTTTACACGAGCGGAGCGCCGTAGTGGCCGAGCTGCCGCACAAGTACTCGGCGCTGTCGCTGTCGTTGCAGTCGTCACCCGAGAGGGTCTCTGCTTCGCTCTGGTGGCCGTCCGCGTCCGCGTCGAAGTCGTCGTCGCCCAAGCAGTCCTGATCAACGCCGTCGTACCATACCTCGGTGGCGCCTGGGTGGATGGCGGCGACGCTGTCGTCGCAGTCGGACTTGTCGACGATGAAGCCTTCGGGGGCATTGCAAGCGTCCGCCGTGTTGCCCGCATCGCCGTACGAATCGCCGTCGGTGTCGGCGTAGTAGGTCGAGGTGACGCCGTTGTCGATGACCGTGTCGCAATCATCGTCGACGCTATTGCAGACCTCGGCGGCACCTGGGTTGATGCCCGGGTCGCCGTCGTTGCAGTCCGTCTTGTCTGCGACAAAGCCGGTGGGAGCATCACAAGCGTCGGAGGTGCCCCCCCCCGCGTCGCCGTACGAATCGCCGTCGGTGTCGGCGTAGAAGGTCGTGGTGACGCCGTTGTCGATGACCGTGTCGCAATCATCGTCGATGCTATTGCAGACCTCGGTGGCACCTGGGTTGATGCCCGGGTCGCCGTCGTTGCAGTCCGTCTTGTCTGCGACAAAGCCAGTGGGAGCCGCACAGGCCTCGGACATAGCGCCCGCGGCGTCGCCGTAGTTGTCGCTGTCGGTATCAGCGTAAAACGTGCTCTTACCGACGACGCTGATGTCCTCGTCGTCGACAAGGGTGTCGCAGTTGTCGTCAAACCCGTTGCAGGTCTCGATGGCACCGGGGTGGATCGCCCCAGCGTCGTCGTCGCAATCGGTAGCATCAACAACGGCTCCCGGACCCGCGACACACGCGGACAGGGGGGCACCGGCGTCGCCGTACGTGTCACCATCCAAGTCGGCGAACAGCGAAAGCATGACACCGTCATCGACCTGGCCATCGCAATCATCGTCCACGCCGTTGCAGACCTCAAGCGCACCTGGGAACACAGCGTTCGCGTCGTCATCGCAGTCGGTGTCCGATGCGACGTAGCCGCTAGGCGCCGAGCAAGCGGCTTGGCTGATCGCCGCGTTGCCGAACGAGTCGCCGTCGGCGTCCGCGTAGTACGTGGAGGTGACCCCCTCGTCGATCTCGCTGTTGCAGTCGTTGTCGACCCCGTCGCAGATCTCGTCTGCACCAGGGTTCACCGCCGCGTCTGCGTCGTTGCAGTCGGTTGCGTCGGCGGCATAGCCGCTCGGGGTCGAGCATGCTTCGACCGTCTGCGCAGCGTCGCCGAAAGAGTCGGCGTCGGCGTCCACGTAGTACGTGGAGGTCACGCCATCGTCTGGGGTCCCATCACAGTTATCGTCGACGCCATTGCAGACCTCGGTGGCACCCGGGAACGCGTCGGCGTTGGTGTCATCGCAGTCGGTGAGATCAGCAACGAAGCCGTCGGGGACCGCACACGCCTGGGTGGTGGCGCTAGCGTCGCCGAACGTGTCGGCGTCGGTGTCCGCGTAGAAGGTGGAGGTGACCCCTTCGTCGACCGCGCCGTCGCAGTTGTCGTCGACGCCGTTGCACACCTCTACAGCGTCGGGGAACACTCCCGCCGCGCTGTCATCGCAGTCCGTGTTGTCGGCGACAAAGCTGATCGAGGCCTCGCACGCGCTTTGCGTGGACGCCGGGTCGCCGTAGCCATCACCGTCGGCGTCAGCGTAGAATGTAGAGGTGACCCCTTCGTCGACGGCCCCACTGCAGTTGTCGTCAACGCCGTTGCACACCTCTACCGCGTCGGGGAACACGGTAGCGTCGGCGTCGTTGCAGTCCACGTCCGCAGCAGCGCCATCGCCATCCTCATCCGGGTTTCCCCCGCAGGCGGCAAGCGTGGCGAGAAAAATGAGCGTCGTGAAGGTACGCATGAGATCTCCTTCTCTGCTGACAAGTCTACTAGAGTCAGCGGCATGCATAAGGCTAATCGGTTGATGCTGGCTCTGTAACGCGACCGACAAAACTAGTACGCGCGCTGTCACACAGGCAGCAACCTCTTCGTCACCGCGACCTGCGAATTGAATAGGGAGGGGAACGGACGCCAAAAACCTCGGCAACAAACGCCAAATTTTGGCCACATATCGGCGAGTAACGAACCGAGAACGAGCGGCTCGTTCATCTTGGGTAGCAAGGCGGAGGGAGGCGACACGTCGCCAAGCCCACGAGAGGCGAGCCGGGTGGCTTCGGTTCGGTCTTCGTCCCACGAACTTCAGCGCATCGTGACCACGAGCGCCTGAGCTTCGGGGTCGAAGCTCGGCGACGTCGCTGTGGCGCGGCCCAGCTCATTGGGCACGGTCCACGTCTGGCCCGAGTCCTCGATGACCGTGAGCGCCCAGGCGCCCGCCGGGAGCTCCCGCGCGTCGGTGACCCGGTCAACCGTGCCGTCCGCGAAGCGATGAAGCCCTGCGGGCACCCACACGAGATCGAGCGCGCTCACCACTCCGGGCTCGCCCGCGGGCGGCAGCGCGCCAGCGCCGACGAGCTCAGGAGACACTACGACCGCGCTGAGCCACTGCTCCCCGGGTGCGAGCACCGATGCGTCGATCACGGGCGGACCCTGACTATTGTCGACGAGCGCGCCGAGGAAGGTCAGCGCAAAGCGCGGCGCGATGTCGAGCAGCCCCATCAGGCCGTAGTCCGGGTGCCGGTCGGGCTGCCCATCGCCGTCGGCGTCGCGCACCTCTACCAAGAAGCCGGGCTCACAGGGCACGCCGTTGCGCTGCCCGGGTACGTCGAGCGCGAGCTCGCCGAGCTGCGCGTGAATCGGCGCGGTCACCACGCGCAGCGCCTGAGCGGTCGCTTGCGTGCGGTCCAAGACCGCGCCGTCGACGAAGGCGAAGGCGGGGCGCGCCGTGTGGAGCTGCTGGCCGAGCACCACTGTCACGTCCTGGAGGCGCCGCCCACCGGAGACCGACACCGGCGTCGGTTCGCTGCTCACGAGGTCGGCGACGTGGGCGCCGAGCACGTCGCCGCAGGTCGCGCCCGCGAAGGCGTCCGCGAGCGGCTGAAAGTTGTGATCGAGGTCCATGACCGCCGTGATCAACCACCCGGCTTCGGGGGCATCGGACAAGCCCGTGATGGTGTACGGCGCGGAGGGGGTGCCGCTCACCTCGTCAGAGAAGGCGTGTTGAGGAATGACGGCGAAGGCCAGCGGGCGCCCGGTCCCGAGCGGCGGCATCGGATCCGCCGCGTCGGAGACGAAGACCATGACTGGACCGCGCTGCCGAAGACCGTTCACCGGCGGCGGTGGCACGGCGAGGATCACCGTGCCCGAGAGCGTGTTGTCGGGCACCTCGGCGTCGATCACAGGCGGGATGCCCTGACACGCGCCAAGGGCGAGAACGAGCAGCGCTCCGGCGAGAGGCTTCGCGTTCATGGGCTTAAAACCTCGCCGTTGCAGAGAGCGCCGCGCGCGGACCGACGAGCTGCCCCTTGGGGTGCTCGCGGAAGCGCGCCGTTTCGGAGAGCGCGACCACGTTCCACACAGAGGCGGCGACCTCGACCGAGTCCGACAGGCTGAGGCCGATCCGCCCCGAGCCGATGACGCGCGCGGGCACGAGCTCGTCGATCCCTACGACGACCCCGCGCTCATCGAACTCGCGCAGGGTCCAGACTTGGCCCGAGGTGTAGGAGGCCGTGGCCGAGAGGTCGACGCGCCACGGCGTGTGCACGGTGCCGCCTGCGTTCACCTTGAGCGTTGGCGCCGAGCCGTCTACACCGGCGGTCCCGTCGCCCTCGCGCGTGACGACGCTCTGAACGTGCACGTTGGTGAACAGGTCCAGGCCGTCCTGCGGAAACCACTCCAGGACGCCCTCGACGCCCAGCCCCGTGTACGCCGTGTCGCGGTTGGCCCAGCCCGAAGTGCCGGCGATGAAAGCCGATGAGCCAGGTTCGAGCGGCTCAAGCGTCGGCACGACGTCGGTGAGGCCGATGCGGTCCGTGAGGCGCTCGCCGTACAGGACGAGCTCGGCCGAGTGCGTGAGCGACGAGGCGTCGCGAAGACCGACCTCCGCGCTCACGATGCGCTCTGGGAGCAGGCTTCGGTCGCCGAAGTCGCGGACGACCAAGCCGTCCCGCCCCGAGGGCAGCACGAAGTCCATGTAGCGCTCGACGAGGTTCGGCGCGCGATACGCCGTGCCGCCCGCCATGCGCAGGCTGGTGTGCTCCCCGATGCGCAGCACGAGCGCGCCGCGCGGCGAGAGCGTCTTCTCGAGCGGCAGCAGCGGGTCCTTGTCGGCGCGCAGCGACGCGACCGCCGTCAGCCGGCCGAGGCCCGCCTCCTCGTTCACGAAGGCCGCGAGGTGGTGCTCGCGCACAAAGGCGCCGCTGCCATCGACTTGTCCGAGGTAGGTGAAGCCCTCGATGCGCTTAAAGCGGTAGCTGCCACCGAGCTGAAGTCGGTGCGCGACGCGCCCCGTGCGGCCCTCGGCGGAGCCCTCGAGCTCGACGTCCGCGGTGTCGCTGTCGACCGGCGAGCGCAGCGTCGTGACCACGCCAACCGGCTCGGCCCACGGCCCGACCTCGCCGTCGAGGCCGTCCCAGAACGCGCGAAGGTGCAGCGCCCCCCACGCGATGTCGCCCCGAAGCCCGCGGTGCTGCACATCCAGGGCGTAGTCACCGAGCGCGCCGATGTTGAAGAACTCGGTGCGCGCTTGGGTGTAGTCCGCTGAGAACGAGGCGAGCCCTTGCTCGAGGAAGGGTACGTCCGCCCGCGCCGTGGCGTGCATGCGCTCCAACCCGACGCTGTCATTCGGGAGCAGGGTCTGCACCGAGTCGTGCTGATCCGCCTCGTAGGTCCGCTCCCACCGCGCCTGTTGCTCGGCCGCGGCGGTGAACCGATAGGCGACATCACCCGCGCGTCCAGCGAAGCGGGCGACCCCGCGACTTAGACCCGGGATGCCGCCCGCGACCGTGACCTCGTTGCCGCCGTCGGACGGCGCGCGCGTGATGAGGTTGATGACTCCCGTAACCGCGTTGGCGCCGTAGATGGACGAACCCGGACCGCGGATGATCTCGACGCGCTCGAGATCCTCGACGGCGACGGGCAGCGTGCTCCACAAGGTGGCGCCGACGAAGTCGAGGTAGGTGCTGCGGCCATCGACGAGCACGAGCACCGTGTTCGAGAGCTCGCGGTTGAAGCCGCGCAGCGACACGTCGCTGTGGCCAGCGGCCAAGGACATGACCTCGACGCCTACGAGCTGGCGCAGCAGGTCGGGCACGGTGGTCGCGCCAGACTGGCGGATCGCGTCGCGGCTGAGCACCGTGACCGCCGACGGCGCTTTGATCGGATCTTCGCCGTGACGCGACGCCGTGACGACAACGCGCTCGTAGGCGTCGACCATGAAGCCGCCGGGGAGCTCGTCCGTGCCTGGGTCCACGTCCTGAGCGCCGCTCGGCGTCGGGATGGGCGCTGGCGCTGGCGCGGCCTGCACCTCTTGGAGCTGCTGCGCGATGGTCTGAAGCTGCGCGGCGAGCTGCTGCAGGCGCTGGCGCTCGGAGGCGGTCACGGTCGGCGCGGGCGCGGGGTCGCCGAGACTGCGCTGCTCAGCGCGCGCGACGCGGGCGCGAAGCACCGCGATAACGGGGTCGACATCCGCCGCTTTGTCCGGGGCAGCGTCGCGAAACAGCTGGTAGTACTCCAGCGCAGACGGGAGGTCGCCGAGGTCCGTGTACGTGCGCGCGATGTTGTAGAGCGTCGCTGGGTGCGGGTAGATGCGCTGCGCCGCAAGGAAGTGGTCGAGCGCGGACTGGAAGCGCTGCGCGCGAGCGTCCTCAAGGCCCTCCGCAAAGTGGCGGCGCGCGTCGTCCTTTGGCTCCGCGTGGGCCAAGGTGGGGAACGAGAGGACGCACAGGACCACTGCGAGCAACGTGCTGAAGCGAGACATCAGCGGCAGGATAGCAGAGCCGCGGTCTGCTGGGCGAGCGCGCCTCACAGATGGCGGACGCGACTCGCACACAAAGCTGCTCAGAAGTCATCCGGCAAGCCGAGGTAGCCTTCGGGTGCTGCGGGCGCCGAGTCCGTCCCCGGCTCCACTGGGAGCGCGTCGGTGCCCTGGTCGACAACAGGAGCGGGAGCGGGGGGCGCCGCCGCTGCCCTCCCCGCGTCAGAGGACACTTCGGGGAGGACCGATGACGGGCGGCGCGGTGGCGTCACAGGAGCACGCTCCGGCTCCGGCACGGGCAGCGGCGCAGCGGGCGGCTCCACCGCGCCCGTGCCCGGCGGTTCGGGCGGCGGCTGGGGCGACGCGACCGCTTGAACCGGCTCCGGCGAGGTGAGCTCGCGGTCCCCCCACAGGCCAGCGAAGACGAGCACGCCGATGAGCGCCACGACGAAGGCGGCGCCGATCGCGGCAGCACCCGCAGCAGCGAGGCCCCACGCGAGGTGAGCGCGGCGAGGCGGCACAGCGACGCGCTGCACGACGCTCTGGGTCATCACCAGCGAGCCCTGCTGATCGGGGGACAACCCCGCCGCCTCGGCGAGCTCCCACATGAGCTCATCGACCGTGGCGAAGCGATCGGCGGGGGCCTTCGCGAGGCAGCGACGAACGACGGGCTCGAGCCCCGCTGGCAAGGAGACGTGAGGCGCGACGCTGTCGAAGGACGGTACGGGCTGGTTGAGGTGCGCGACCATGGTGGCCGTCGTGGTAGCGGTGTGGAACGGGTACTCGCCTGTCAGGCTGCGAAAGAGGAGCACGCCCATCGCGTAGATGTCGACGCGGTGATCCACGTCGAGGCCCTTCACCTGCTCCGGTGCCATGCAGTGGGGCGAGCCAAGGATGATCCCCGCGCGCGTGAGCGACTGATCGCCCTCGGTGAGCTTCACCAGGCCGAAGTCGACCACCTTGACGCAGTCCTCACCGTCCTCGCCGCGCTTCACGAGCAGGTTTGACGGCTTGAGATCGCGGTGGATGACGCCCATACGGTGTGCGTGCCGAACCGCAGCGCCAACCTGCAGCATCAAGCCCACCGCGCGCTCATAGGGCAGCGGACCGTCGCGGAGCAGATCGGTGAGGCGCGGCCCGTCGACGTGCTCCATCGCGAGGAAGAAGCGATCGTCTTCGGTCTGTCCGAAGTCGTGCAAGATCACGACGTTGCGATGATCGAGCGAGGCGAGCGTCTGCGCCTCAAGCTCAAAGCGGCGCTCGAAGGCCTCGGGGTCCTCGGCGTCGGGCGGCGGCTTCAAGAGCTTGAGCGCGACCTCGCGGTTGAGGGCGACGTGGCGCGCGAGGTAGACCTCGGCCATGCCGCCACGGGCGAGCAGGCGCACGACGCGGTAGCGCCCCGCTACGACGGCGTCCTGCGGGAGCTCTGTTCCCGACCGTCGTCTCCCCTCCAAGCGCTCGCCCCCTTCATCCGAGTCTATCACCAGCGGTGCCGGGGAAGCACGGTACAAGCGAGATGCCTCCCGACACCCTGCTGACGACCTGCGTTTGTCTGCGAGCGGGCCCCACGGTGGCTCACGGAATAGAGGGCCGCTCGCTGGTCGCGCCCGAGGTTCTTTTATGTCGCACTCCGCCTTTGTAAGCATCGCACCCGGTCTGGAAGAGGCGCTCGCCGACGAGCTCCGAGACCTCGGACTTCGCGGAAAGGTCGAGCCGGGCGGTGTGTCGCTCACCGCCTCCGACGAAGACCTTTGGGCGATTCACCTGCACAGTCACTTGGCGGGACGCGTCACCATCGAGCTCGGCGCCGCGCGCGTGACCACGCTCGATGCCCTCGGCGCCCGCATTCGCGAGCTCCCATGGAAGAAGTACATCTGGCCGAGCCAGCCTGTCGAGGTGAAGATCTCGCAGAAGGGCGGCCACTTCCGCCGACGCGAGGTCGTCGAGCGCAAGGTGCTCAACGCCATTCAAGACGCGCTGCGCGGACCGCGTCTGCCCGGACCGCGCCCGCCACGTGAGCCGGTGAGCGTGCTCATTCGCTTGGACGGCGACCGCGGCGCCTTCTCCATCGACGCGAGCGGCGAGCTCCTTCACCGCCGTGGATGGCGCAAAGCCACAGCAAAAGCGCCGCTTCGCGAGAACCTCGCCGCGGCGATGCTTCGCCTCGCGGACTGGGATCCGGGTGAGGCCCTCGTCGATCCCATGTGCGGCTCCGGCACCTTCGGCATCGAAGCCGCGTGCATCGCTGGCGGGCGCGCGCCCGGCGCGTGGCGCCCTCACGCGCTGCAGCGGTGGCCCTCCACTGACGTGAAGGCCTGGGCTGCGGCGGTCGCGCGCGCCAAGGAGATTCACCCGATCGACGCGACAGCGCCGATCCTCGTCGCCGACCGCGACGACGGCGCCATCGAAGCGACCCGCTCCAACGCCGAGCGCGCGCGCGTCCTGTCGCGCCTCACCGTCCGCGCCTGCCCGATGCAGGACCTCGAGCCGCCGGCAAAGACGGGCCTCATGATCATCAACCCGCCCTATGGAAGCCGAATCTCAGGCGCGAACACCATCGGCACGCTCTACCGCTCGATGGGGCACACGCTCCGAGAGCGGTGGGTCGGGTGGCGCGTCGCGATCCTCTTGCCGGCGCCCAAGTACATGGGCTCGCTTCGATTGCCGCTCGTGGAGGTCACCAACTTCAAGAACGGTGGCATCCCCGTGTACCTTTTCGCGGGGGTTGTGCCGCCGCCGACCTAGGATCCGAGCGCCTCGCCTGCCACCGCCGGCAAGCGCACGACGACGCGCGCGCCAGCGACGCTGTCCGGCGCGAGCATCACAGCGCCCCCCATCGACTCGGCGAGCGCCCGAAGCGTCACCAACCACAGCTCGCCGGTCGTCCAGGACCGCAGCGAGTTGGGGAGCGCGTGCAGGCGCTCCAGCGCCGGAGGGTCCCGCCACAGCGGCTCGTCAACGTCCCGCGTGATGGTGACGGCCACCCACCCGCGGCCTTGGTAGGTGACGGGCGCGACGTGGAGGCGGGCCCCGTCGCCCCCGTCGAGCGCAGCGACCGCGATCGCGATCAGCTCGTGCAGGTCCTCTTTATCTAGGTCAAGCAACGGCAATCTGGCGCCCGCCTGTACCACGCAGTGCTCGCCGGCCAGCTCCACGAGCGTCGGCCCCAAGCGCGCACCACTCGAGCTTCGGCGCGGCGGCTTGAGCGCACGCGCTAGCCCCACGAACAGCCGCCCACGCAGCGAGTTCGAGCCGCCGCCGAGCGCGTCCTGGAGGGCCGCCTCCAGCGCCGCGGCTCGCCACTCCGCGCGCGAGGTCGCGCGCAGCTCATCGGCGCTCCGTCGCCTAAGCTCGGCCGTGTGCACGCGCTCCTTCGCGTCGTCGCGCACGACGTAGAGCGCGACAGGGCCCGTAGCCCCCTGATAGCTCGCGACGCCCACGCGCACGCTGAACGGCGTACCATCCCCATGTAACGCGGTCATTCGCCACAAGACGCCGAGCACTTCACCGCGCTCGGAGCGCTCCAACGAGCGGCGCTCCGCGTTGAGCTGCGTGTGCTCCGGGAGCAGCGTCGCGACGTCGCGACCGCGCAGGGCGACGGCGGACATGCCGAACAGGCGCTCCGCCGCCTGATTGACCTCGACGACGCGGCCACCCGGATCAACGAGGAGCACTGCGTCCACCACAGCGTCCACCAGCGCCTCGACGATGACGCGCCCCGCTGCGTCCGCCTTGAGCGCCGCACGCTCTCCCGTGAGGTACTCCAGCCGCTCCCGCGCCGCCCACATCCAACCGAGCGCCAACGGCGTCAGATCCAGCACTAAAAGAAGGGGATCTTCTTGATGAATCTTCCATAATGCACTGATTGTGTAGCCCGTCTCGTGCACATAGGCGTCGATCAGCCACGCCACGCCCACAAACACCAGACCAAACACAACGCCAGGGCGCGCTAGGAAGGCCATAAACTGGCCGCGGCGTTGGGCAGGCTCCTGCTCAGGCATCGCGACCACCTATGCGGTCAGCGGGTCGCGTGCGTACAATCGGCGCAGGAGTCTGAGGTGGCCGAGATCTCGCGTCTACAACCGGGCGACGTGGTCGATCGGTACGTTGTTGAAGGGCTGCTGGGCGTTGGAGGCATGGCCGCGGTGTATCGCGTCCACCACCAGCACCTTGGCTCGACGCACGCGCTCAAGGTGCTCTCGGCTGGCACGCGCTCCGTTCGCGAGCGCCTGATGCAAGAGGGGCGGGTGCAAGCGCGCCTTCGCCACCCGAACGTCGTGCTTGTCACGGATGTCATCGACGTCAATGGCGACCCCGGACTGGTGCTAGAGCTCGTCGACGGCCCCGCGCTGGACCAGCTCCTCGCGCGCGAGCGCCCCTCAGTCGACGAGGCGCTCCGGCTCTTCATCGGCATCACGCGCGGCGTCCGGCACGCCCACGAGCAGGGCCTGATTCATCGCGACCTCAAGCCCTCCAACGTGCTGCTCGCGCGCGGTGACGAGGGCTACCTTCCAAAGGTCGCCGACTTCGGCCTCGTGAAGCTCATGGCCGCCGACAACGCCGACGCCTCGGCCACCAAGAGCGGCGCCGCGATGGGCACCCCCGAGTATATGGCCCCCGAGCAGATCCGGGACGCGGGCGGCGTCGACCACCGCGCGGACCTGTTCTCCCTCGGCTGCATCCTGTACGAGCTGCTCTGCGGCGTCTCGCCCTTCAAGGGCGGCGACATGCTCCAGGTGTTCAACCGCATCACGAGCGGCACCTTCGCCGACCCGCGCGCGTACAGCGCTGATCTGCCGCTAAACGCGATTAACGTCATCTTTGGGCTGCTCGAGACCGACCGCAACCAGCGCATCTCGAGCTGCGACGAGGTCCTCGACATCCTCCAGGCCAAGTCCACCGCCGCCGTCGGTGAGCTCCGCTGGGACGCACGCGAGGCGCCCACGGCACCCGCCGAGGTGCCGCCCCTCCCGCCGCGCGAGCCCTCCTCTGACGTGACGGCCTGGACGAGCCTCCCAAGCATTCACATCGGCGCTCCTACCCCGATGGCGCCCCCACCGCGTATGGTGGGTCGACGCGCGACTGCACCGCTCGTCATGATCCCTGTCATCGCCTTGGTCGTCGCGACGGCCATCGCCGTCTGGGGCAACCACCCGCGCAGCGCGAACCGCCAAGGTGCCCCTGCGACCAGCACGTTAATGGAGCTCCCGTGACGACGCCGACCTACGACCCCGCAGCGTGCACCATCCTCGTGGTGGACGACGAAGAGATGAACCGCGACATGCTGTGTCGCCGTCTGGAGCGAAAGGGCTTCAAAACGCTCACGGCAAATGACGGTTTTGAAGCGCTTAAGCTCGTCGCCGAGCTGCCCATCGACGCCGTATTCTTGGACATCATGATGCCCGGCCTCTCGGGTCTCGAGGTCCTGCACACGCTCCGCAAGGGGCGATCCCCGCTCGCCCTGCCGATCCTCGTCGCGAGCGCCAAAGCGAGCGATGACGACGTGCTCGCCGCGCTCAAGCTCGGCGCGAACGACTACCTCACCAAGCCGCTGCACTTCGACATCGCCGTCGCGCGCCTGCACAACGCGTTGGTCTGTCGCCACATCCACCAGGCCGACGCCGTGGCCCCCGCCATGCCCGCCGCGCGCTCGCTCGCGGACGCGCACGCCGAGTTCAGCGCGGATCTGCACTCCATTCATGGCCCTGATGGCGCCTTCCTCTGGGTCTCCCCCGCCTGCGAAGAGCTGCTCGGCCGGAGCGCCAGCGACCTCATCGGCACCGCGCTCTTGGACCACGTCCACCCGGACGACCTCGACGGCCTCGCGATCGAGCACGGCGACGATCCGCCCACCCACACGCTCGTCATGCGCCTCGCGCACGCCGACGGGAGCTGGGTCTGGGCCGAGCTGCGCACCCGCTCCTTCACGGACACCGCAGGCAACGAGCTCGTCGCGCTCACCGCGCGCGACCTGTCCGTCTATGTCGGCGCCGACGACCTGCCGTCGCTCACTCAGCGCGTGGCCATGGCGCGCTAAGCGCGGCGATCCACCACGCTAATCTCGATGCGCAGCGCCTGATCGGCAGGCCCGACGCGGAGCTCGCCGCCCAGCACCGACGCGAGCTCCGCGCACAGCACCAAGCCCAGCCCGACCGGCTCGGTCGCGTCCACCGCCACCATCGGCTGGCTCATGTCGACGAGCAGGGCCTCGCGCTGCGCTGCCGTGAGTCGCACGCCGCTGACGCTCAGCGCGATGATGACGCCGCCGTCGTCGCTGCGACGCGCTTCGCAGCGCACTCCCCCCTGCCCGGCCAACGCGACGACGTGCCGCAGCCCGGCTCGAAGCGCGCGCTCCAAGCGCTCCCCGTCCGTGTGCAGCGCATCGACCGCACCGTCCCGCAGGTCGAGCTCCACCAAGGTGCGTCGCAGCAGCGGCGCGAGCGCCTCGCGGACGCGCTCGAACAGGTCGCTCAGCACGATGCGCTCGACCCGGAGCTCGACGCGCCCCGCGGCGATCGACGTGAGCTCCATGACGTCATCCACGAGGGCGAGCAGGTGCTCCCCGGACCGGCGAATGCGCACCAAATCTGGGATAAAGTCGGTTTGTTCCAAGAACACCGCGTCTTCTTGGAGGAGCTCGGCGTACCCGATGATGTTGGTCAGCGGCGTGCGCATGCGGTGCCCGACGACCGTCAGCACCACGTCGTCGAGCGCGGGCCCCATGAGCGGCGCAAAGGACGGCGCCGGGAGCTCAGCCGCAGCCGCGGCGGACTCAGGGGCGCCCGTCGTGCCAAGACCAGCGGCTCCGCCCAAGCGACCATAAGCCGCGAGCGCTGCCGCTCCGACACCGACACCCGCCAAGAACGCGAGGACGAGCATCAGGTCTCGCTCGTACCGAGCAAGCGCTCCATCTTGCCGAGCAGTCGGTCCAAGTCCACTGGCTTGGTGTCGTAGTCGTCCGCTCCCGCCTGAAGCGCGCGCTCCCGATCGCCGCGCATGGCGTGGGCCGTCAGCGCGATGACCAAGATCTGCTTGGTCGCGGCGTCGGCCTTGAGCAGCCGCGTGGCCTCCCAGCCGTCGATCACGGGCAGCGAGAGGTCCATGAGGATGAGCGCGGGGAGGTGCTTACGGGCCATGTCGACGCCCTGCTGACCGTCCACGGCCATCAGCACCTCGTAGCCACGACGGCGCAGGCGGCGCGACAGCATGTCGCGGTTCATCTCGTTGTCTTCCACCAGCAGCACGGTCTCGGCCACGCGCGCCTCCCCAATCCGCGTTGACATTAGCGCATCCGGCAGCACCTCACCAACAGTGCGCGCCTCAGCCCCAGCGCGCAACGGCTCTAGCTAGCGTCCACGTCGGGGATTCGCGTGATCATGGTGCCCACGTCAACGCCGTGCGCCTCGAACCAGCCGCGGTTCACCTCCAGCGCGTACATAGCCGGGTACAAGCTCTTGGTCGTGTGGGT